>JFJP01039288.1_pt1 | contig 13903 bp, 12 predicted proteins | sample 431651 | NCBI WGS metagenome assembly JFJP01 (sample SAMN02602958, study PRJNA72255) | Microbial mat metagenome, whole genome shotgun sequencing project. | biome: fresh water; feature: sink hole; material: water; isolation source: purple microbial (photo- and chemosynthetic) mats found in... | reverse complement strand
AACTGGTCTGTTTATTTTGATGAAAATTTTATACACTATTTTCTTACAAGTTTTAAATAAGGGAATAAGGTTAGATTAATTGTTACAATTATTTAGTTACTAAGGTTTAAGAAACAAAAGATAAGGTTTTTAAGGACGTAATAAAATTTAACAAAGAGTATCTAATTATTTTCGTTAAAAACCTTATTTTATTTTTTTAAACCTTAGTAACAAAGCAAATAGCACTATACTAACCTTATTACCTTATCAAAACACAATAGTAGAGTGAAAATTATTTGCAAAAAAATTATCAAAATAAACAGACCAGTTTTGAACTTTGGCAATGTTACACTCAATACATACCATGCGTTATTGATACGATGACTTAAAGTCATCGTATCAATAGTGCTTGAAGCAGCACATTTCTACAAAAAAACGGCAATTCTTTATTTTTTGGCGGCAAATAGGAATTTTTTACTGGCACAGTCGTTTTTTTTGATGGCATAATGGTCATTTCTTTAAAACAGTGTGCCATAATTTTTTTTCACCTTGCCATATTTTTTTTTGAGCGTGCCATATTTTTTTTTCTCCTTGCCATATTTTTTTTTGAGCGTGCCATATTTTTTTTTCTCCTTGCCATATTTTTTTTTGAGCGTGCCATAATTTTTTTTCTCCTTGCCATATTTTTTTTTGAGCATGCCATATTTTTTTTTCTCCTTGCCATATTTTTTTTTCTCCTTGCCATATTTTTTTTTGAGCGTGCCATACTTTTAAAATTGATTGCCATACAATTTTTTACAATTAGCATGCAATTTTTTTAGATTGCCATTGCAAAAATGAAGGCTTGCACGAGCTTAATTTAGTTGCGCAAAGGCTAACTATGAATTGCCATGCTTTTTTTTAAGTTTACCATGCCAAAAATTGATGTTTGCATTGCCCAAATTGCACCTAGCAATGGATACAAATGAATATGCACTCAGATATTATGGATATTCTTAATTCAAAATTGGTTTTAGAGTGGTCAAAATTGCATTAAAATACAATCCAAAGGGCTTAACACAGCCTAAAAATAGAATTTGAAATGGTTTTTTTAGCTATTTTACGAAAAAATACACAGAGCTTGCAAAAAAAACTTGGTATTTTTTAATATATATTAACATTTTATTTGCATTGTAATGATGAACCTATTTTGTTGTTTTAAAATACTTTATTTCAATATTTTGATGTAGTAATTATTTGCAAAATAGTTTAAATATTACGATTGTATTTTATAAATATTTTAAAAAATATTCAAAAATAATAAAAAAAGATGTAAAAAAATTACAAACTAAAAAATACTATTTATCTTTGTAACGTAAAAATTATTGAATATCAGATATTAAAATTTATACTTTTTTATTCATTTAATAATAATTACATTTTTTTTAATAATATAAATTAAAAAATTATGACAAGTATTTTAAAACATGTACGCGTTTTTCGTCAAGGCTACGAGGATTTGTACCAGTAGGGTTGTCAAACTGTCGAATTAATGACAACAAACTCTAGTGAGTTCGCATCGTTTGAGATAGACCAAACGGCAAAAGTAAGCTTGCAAGATTTAGCTGAGCGTTTTAGAAGTTGTCCTTACGACGAAATTTCGGTGCACACACAAAAATTAGCAACGCAAACAAGAGACGAAAAGGCTAACAATTTGCAGCTCGATTTTGTAAAACCGGAAACAAAAATTAGAACTGTTATCCGTAGAAAGAATCCGTTTTATGAAATGTTTGACATAAGTTCAGTAAAGCTTTGGTAAGTTCCCGTTCTTTAAAAATAATCAAACAACCTTTTACGAATTAAACATTTTTTTCAAAAATTTATTTATTTCATATTTTTTTTGTAATTTAGCAATATCTTAGTTTTTAAAAACGAAGAAAAAAGTTTACCTTTTAAATTTTTATTACAAAATAGAATAAAAAAAATAGAAATGAATAAACGAATAGCAATTATAGGTGGAGGAAATTTGGGCAGTTCGATAGCAAGAGGTTTGGTAAATAGTAATTTAGACGCATCAACAATTTATGTTACTCGCCGAAAAATAGAATTATTAGAACCATTGCAACAACTTGGCATAAAAACCACCGACAATAATGCAGAAGCAGTAACAAATTCAGATATTATCATTGTTGCCGTAAAGCCTTACAAAACCAAGGAAGTTTTTAAAGAAATACGACAATATTTAAAGCCAACACATATTGTAGTATCGGTAATAAGTGGTATTTCTATTGAGCAAATTTTGAAATACATCAAACAGCCGCTTACCGTATATAGAGCAGTACCCAATACCGCCATATCAATCAAAGAATCAATGACTTGCATTTCGTCAATGAATGCAAGCAAAGAACAAGACCACGAAATAAAAACCATCTTCGACAACCTTGGCGAAACTCTTTTTATGACTCAGGAAATGATGGACGCTTCTACCGTGCTGGCTGCTTGTGGAATAGCTTATGTAATGCGTTTCATTAGAGCAATGGTGCAAGGTGGAATAGAAATTGGATTTAGCTCGCAGATAGCGAGTCAGATAGCAAACCAAACGGTAAAAGGTGCCGCTGAGCTACTCATTAAAAACGGAATGCACCCCGAGCAAGAAATTGACAAAGTTACAACCCCCAAAGGCTACACAATAGCAGGTCTTAACGAAATGGAACACAACGGTTTTAGCTCTTCGCTCATCAAAGGGATATTGCTTTCGTACAATAAAATAATAAATAATGGGTAAAATAATTGATAATTGTTTATACATAATTCCTAATTTTAAAAAGCTATGATAAAAAAAATAGAAAACATCTTCAAAGAAGCTTTTGTTACATTCAAACGCTTTCCTATTGAAATTCTTATTGCCGTTGTAGGCTCATTGTCAGCTATTTATTTAGTCGATTTGACTTATGACCAGCATGATTATCCCATTCAAAACCTGTTGCATACGTGTTTGGTGGGTTTGACATTTGCATTGTCGGTTAGCATTTACTCCGAACGTAAAAAGTTTGACATTAAAACAAAAGCTATTTTACAAGCGGTAGTTGTTGCCTTGTTGGTTGCTTATTATTTTTACTTGCCGCAAGACGAACTGCCTTTGGTTTATATAATTAGAGCCTTAGCTTTGTTTATTGCATTTCATTTGTTGGTTTCGTTTTCTGCTTTTGTACAGCGAGCGGAATTGCTTGGTTTTTGGGAGTTTAATAAGCAATTGTTTGTAAATATTTTGATATCAGGACTTTATTCGGGAGTTTTGTACGTTGGTTTGTCGCTTGCTTTAGTGGCTATCGACAATTTATTCAATGCCAATTTAGATTCCAAAATTTACGCCTACTTGTTTATTACGCTTGCCGGAATTTTTAATACGTGGTTTTTTCTTTCAAAATTTCCTGAAGATTACGAAAATTTGGAACAAAACATGGAGTATCCTAAAGGTTTGAAACTTTTCACACAATATGTATTGTTGCCTTTGGTAGTTATTTATTTGGTTATATTGTATTTTTATGAATTTAAAATAATCTTAGAATGGCAATTGCCAATGGGTTGGGTTTCGTACTTGGTAATTGCCTTTTCGATAGCTGGTATTTTGGCTTTGCTTTTGGTGTATCCTTTGCAATATTCCGATGAAAATAAATGGGTTAGAGTATTTACTCGTTCTTTTTATTGGGCATTGTTTCCGTTGATAGGTTTGTTTTTTGTGGCAATCGTTAAGCGAGTAGCGGAATATGGAATTACCGAAAACCGATATTTTCTTATTTTATTGGCTTTCTGGTTATTGGCTACGTCTGTTTATTTATTAATCGATAAACTCAAAAACATTAAAATAATTCCTATCAGCTTGGCTGTGATTGCGCTTTTATCGATTGTAGGACCTTGGGGGGCTTTTTCGGTGTCGAAATATAGCCAACTAAGTAGATTAGAAAAATTGCTTTCCGAAAATAATTTACTCAAAGACGGTAAAATTATTCCTTTGAAAGATACCATTAGTTTTGAAGCTCAAAAAGAAATTAGTTCGAAAATAGATTATTTGGTAACTACTCATGGGATTTTTAGTTTGGAAAAATTATTTGCAAAGCCCATGCAACAAATCATAGATAGCACAGTGTCAAAGTATTCGCAGTCTGACCGCATTTTAAAGGAAATGAATTTAGAATACGTTAGTCGTTGGCAAGCCGAGCCCGAAAATAATTTTAATTACAACAACTACAATGTGAATATAACGAACGTTTCAACCTTTGATTATATGATTGATTTTAATTACAGTGATTATAGTCAAGACAAAAACGTTCATACACAAGGCGATAGCTACGATTCGTTGGGTGTTGATTTGAAATTCGATTTTTCAAACCAAACCTACACTATTGTTCACCAAGAAGATAGCGTAAACATCAATATAGCAAGCTTGATAGATGACTTGGCTAAAAGCTATAAAAGTTACGAAAGCGATATTCCGCTAAAAATGTTTGTAGCAACTAAAGAAACAACTACATTTAAAGCCAAACTAATTTTTTCGTACATCAACGGTACTAAGAAAGAGAAACAGTATGTAATTAATAACTTATCGGGCAAATTGCTTATCGGAAAAAAACAATTAACCAAAGAAGAGTAAATTGTAAAACATTTGACCGTAAAAGAAAAAACCCAACACAAGGTAGAGACGCGCCGTGGTGCGTCTCTACATTATACGGGCAGATGCAAACGGATACGATGACTTCAAAGCCATTTATATCAAATTATCCGCTTGGTTTTTCTAAGCACCAGAGCTATTTTATTTTTGAGCAAAACCTTTGCAACTTGCTTCTCTTTAAGTACTTGGCAAAACAAAATATAAAATTAATTTTGGTTCATTACTTATTATTAATTTAATGACAGACAATATATTACAAGAAACATTATACAACTCGGTAAAGCAAATTATTGAGAAAGGCAGAAGTACTGTTTTCAAAGCAGTAAACTATACCATGATTATTTCTAATTGGGAAATAGGTTGCGAAATTGTAGAAATTGAACAAGAAGGGCAAGACAAAGCCCAATATGGAAAATATATAGTGTTTGAAAGAAAACAGCAGATTTAAGGCATTTTGAAATTTTAAAACCGCAGTTTACCTTTGTAAATGAGGATTTTAAAATTTCAAAATAACGCCAAAGATGCGTTTTCTTTCAGACACTATATAATCAAAAATTTGGCAGAACGTCTGACTGTTGAATATGGCGAAGGGTATGATGAAATAAATTTGAGATATTTTCGTAGGTTTTACCTTGCCTTTCCAATTCGTTACGCAGTGCGTAACGAATCTGATTTTATTTTGCACCCATTGTTGGCTGTAATTCGTACAGAACTTTCGTGGACACATTACCGAATATTATTGAAAGTTGAAAAAGAAGAAGCGCGAAATTTCTACATGAACGAAGCAGTGAACAGCAACTGGAATACTCGACAATTGGAAAGGCAAATTAATTCATTACTATTTGAACGATTAGCACTTAGCAAAGAAAAGAACGAAGTATTGCAACTTGCCAATAAAGGGCAAATACTGCATAAACCAAAAGATTTAATAAAAGATCCTTTGGTTTTAGAGTTTCTGAATATTGCCACTAAAAATAAATATCTTGAAAAAGAACTGGAACAGGCTTTGATAGATAAATTGCAAGATTTCCTATTGGAACTTGGAAAAGGATTTTCTTTTGTAGCTAGGCAACAGCGTATTAGTATGGACAACGATAATTTCTTCGTTGACCTTGTGTTTTACAATTTTTTATTAAAGTGCTTTGTTCTTATTGACTTGAAAGTTGGAAAACTAACCTATCAGGATATTGGACAAATGGACGGATACATTCGCCTTTACGAAGAAAAATACAAACCCATAGGCGACAATCCAACTATTGGAATAATACTTTGCACTGAAAAAAATGAAACGATTGTGAAATTTTCATTACTAAAAGATAGCGAACAAATTTTTGCTTCAAAATACAAGCTGGTAATTCCAACGGAGCAAGAATTGATTGAAGAAATTGAACGTGAAAAGCAGTTTATTGAACTAAAAAAAGAAAAAGATTAGTTTGATAAAGGTGCATAAATTAAAGGATAAATAAATATAAACAACTGATTTTCAAGCAAAAAATTAAACTCAATACAATTTAGCGGTCAGTGGGCTTTCTAAACATTCAATATTTTTTCTATTTTGTGTCTGTTGATACATTCGTGTTATTTTAGAGCATAAAGCCCACCGCCGCAAATTGTTTTTTGATGACTTCAAAGCCATTTATATCAAATTATCCGCTTGGTTTTCTATTCCATAAAAAAACCGGACAAATAGAAAACAATCATAGCAATTAATGCGCTTACGGGAATGGTAATAATCCAAGCCCAAAGCAATTTGATAGTAACACCCCAGCGCACAGCCGAAAGGCGTTTGGTAGCACCTACACCCATAATAGAACCCGTAATGGTGTGAGTAGTACTTACCGGAATTTTCAAAAACTCGGTAACAAACAAAGTTACAGCTCCAGCAGTTTCGGCAGCTACACCTTCAAATGGCGTTACTTTGGTTATTTTAGTACCCATGGTTTTTACTATCTTCCAGCCGCCGCTCATAGTGCCCAAGCCAATAGCTAAGTAACACGAAATCGGAACCCACGAAGGCATTTCGTAATTGGCAAACTCTACGGTTGTGCCCGATGTTTGGTTGAAATAAAGCCACGAAGTAACCCAAATAATTCCCATTACTTTTTGCGCATCGTTGCCACCGTGTCCTATACTAAATGCCGCCGAAGAAACTAATTGCAATTTCTTAAACCAAACACCCGATTTGTAAGTGTTCAACGAACTTAAAAACAAGGCAAATGTACTTATTATAAGCACGATGATAGAAAGCAATATCCATTTAAAGTTTTTACCATCTAAGATAACACTCAATAGATACGAGTTGTGAGTTTGTTCTACATCGGTTTTGATTGTGAAATATAAAAACACAAATGTGCCTAAAATAATCAAAACACTCACTATTTTGGGTGCAATACTCTTAGTAGCCGAATGTAAAAACCAAATGGCAATAAGAAAAGCAACCAACATACCAATCAGTGGCGCAATGAAAATAAACAAGGCTGTTTTTGAAATCATTAGTGCGTTGATGGAATTAAAACCAGCATAAGCAATGGCAGCCCCTGCAAATCCGCCAATAAGCGTATGCGATGACGACGAAGGAATGCCATAATACCAAGTAAGTAAGTTCCAAGCAATGGCAGCTACCAGTCCCGAAATAATTACACGATAGGTAATAAATTCTTCCAAAACGGTTTTAGCCACAGTGTTAGCTACTCCATGTTCTTTAAAAACAAAATAAGCCACAAAATTGAAAAATGCAGCCCACAATACCGCCTGAAAAGGCGTAAGTACCTTTGTAGAAACAATGGTGGCTATCGAATTAGCTGCATCGTGAAATCCGTTGATAAAGTCAAAGATAAGAGCTAAGGCTATTATTATAATTAGAATAGTCATTTTTAGGGTTTTGTTTATTAAGCGTATTTTACTAGAATAGATTCAATTACGTCGGCTACGTCCTCGCACTTGTCGGTAACAATTTCCATGCTTTGCAACAAATCTTTTTTCTTTATAATCATAGCAGCCTCTTTTTCGTTTTCTAAGATAGAAACAAGTCCGTATTCAAAAATATCGTCGGCACGATTTTCTATTCCATTGATTTTGATGCATGATTCACGAATTTTGGCAGTATCTTTCATGTTGCGCAATCCGTAAACAGCAAGTTTTACTTCGGCTACGGCTTCGTCGTTAATGGCAGCAAGCTTGTGAATTTCGTTGTCGAGCTCGCCCAAACGATAAAGGACTATTTTTTTAGAAGAACTGTCGATGTAATCAGCTACATCGTCGAGTGCAGAAGCCAATGCGTGTATGTCTTCGCGGTCGAAAGGCGTGATGAAGTTTTTGCCAAGCTCGATAAAAACTTCGTGGGTAAGATTATCGTTTTGATGTTCGTAATCTTTTATTTTTTTTACCTCGTCTTTGCGAAAATTTGCATCGCTACTGTTAATGACTCCGATGAACAATTTATTCATCTGTATAATGTTTTCAGCTATTTGTTCAAATAATCCGTAAAACACATTGTTTTTTGCTGAAAAAGATTGTAAAAATTTTGAAAATGACATCGTTAAGTTAGTTTTAGTTTGTGCTCAAAATTAGATATTTGAGTTTGCTCTCTAAAAAAAACTGGGTTTTTTAACGATTTATTAACATTCCGAAACCGATTATTTTGCTTTAAGTTACAAAACAATGAGTTATATTTTAGATTTTCGTAATATTTTGTTAACATTCGTTGGAAAATATGCAAAACATGGCAATATGAGTGCTACAAAAAAGGAAATAGTATGAATTTACAAATCAATGTTGTTTCATTTAGAAACCACATGAATTTGTTTATCCGCTAAGTGCGGCTTAGTGGATTTAGCTTCAACTTTAACTTTGGTGACACTGTAAGTTATAGGCGTATTGCATAATTTTGGAATTTTAAACATAAAGAATTGATAATAGAAGAATTAACTAAAATAGACTTGTTGCAAATTGAAAATCAATATTTTACCACAAAGAACACGAAGAAGAACACAAAGAACACAAAGAATTAGCACCTTTGTGTTCTTTGTGAACTTCTTTGTGCCTTTGTGGTGAATAATTTTTTTCATTAAATAGCTCAATTTATCTAATTTGTTGATTATTAATTTACAACAAGTCTAATAAATTATACATATTGACATCTAAATTGATTTTGTACAATTTTTGCTAACTTTTATTAAAAATCATTCTTTATATGGCTAACAATAAAATAATTTGTATCTTTGCAAAAGTTGTATAAACTCATTTCAAGTGAGTTTGTATTGAATCGTATAAGTATTTTTCAAACATAGATAATGTGATAACGTAGAAAAAATTAATACAGCATTATTTATATTCATAACTACAACAAATCAATTATAAACAATCAAAAAAAAACTAGTTGGAAATTAATTTAACTAGAAAGAAACTAATTCAATGCAAAAAGAAATAAGCATCATTCTTACACCTCATCAGGTGGATAACATAGAAATACTTAAAAAAATATTAGCCAAAAAACTTTCGGTAACAGAAGAAGAAATTTCGGGCTATCATTTGTTGCGCAAATCGATAGATGCTCGAAGTGGTAACGTGAAAGTAAATATGCAATACCGCGTTTTTGTGGGCGAAGAGCCAACTCCTACCGAAAAAATAAAAGTGGACTACAAAGATGTGAGCCAATCAAATCAAGTAATTGTGGTAGGTTCGGGACCAGCAGGTTTGTTTGCAGCTTTGCGCTTAATCGAATTGGGTTTGAAGCCCATCGTATTTGAGCGAGGCAAAGAGGTAAAAGAGCGTAAAAAAGATATTGCACAGCTAAATAGAAACGCAAAGCTCGACCCAGAGTCGAATTATAGCTTTGGCGAAGGAGGAGCAGGTGCTTTTTCTGATGGCAAACTTTATACTCGCTCTAAAAAAAGAGGGAATTACCGAAAAATTTATGAAGTACTCCATTTTTTTGGTGCACAAGACGATATTCTAATCAATGCACAGCCGCATATTGGTACCGATAAATTGCCAACCATAATAGCAAATATTCGCCAACAAATAATCGAATCGGGCGGAAAATTTTATTTCAACTCAAAAGTTATCGGTTTGGTGATTGAAAACCAAGAAGCTAAAGGAGTAGAATTGGAAAATGGCGCACAAGTATTTGGGGAAGGTGTTATTTTGGCAACAGGTCATTCAGCCAGAGATGTTTACAAATGGCTGCACAAGCAAAATATAGAACTCGAAGCAAAGCCTTTTGCCGTGGGCGTGCGTGTAGAGCATTCGCAGTATCTTATCAATAAAATTCAATACCACAACAGCTCGGAAATAAAATATTTGCCAGCAGCAAATTATAGCCTTACTACTCAAGCCAATGAGCGTGGGGTTTATTCGTTTTGTATGTGTCCGGGTGGTTTTATCATTCCGGCAGCAACTTCGGAAAACGAAGTAGTTGTAAATGGAATGTCGCCATCGCACAGAAATTCAAAATATGCCAATTCGGGCATAGTGGTGGAAGTGCGATTGGACGATTTGAGCGATTTTAGTGAGCATGGTGTAATGGCAGGCTTGCGATTTCAGGAACATTTGGAGTTGCTTTCGTTTCAAAATGCTAACCAATACCAAAAAGCTCCAGCGCAACGCTTGAAAGATTTTGTGGAAGGAATAACTTCAAAGGATTTACCCGAAACGTCTTATTTTCCTGGAGTTGTGTCTTCAGGAATGCACGAGTGGCTGCCAAAACGCATTTACTCGGCATTAAAAAAGGGACTTTTGGATTTTGACAAAAAAATGAAAGGCTACGTAACTAACGATGCAGTAGTTTTGGGAGTGGAAACACGCACTTCGTCGCCCATCAAAATACCACGCAACGATGAAAACTTGGAACACATTAGCATCAAAAACCTTTATCCTTGTGGCGAAGGCGCAGGGTATGCAGGTGGCATAGTATCGTCGGCAGTAGATGGCGAACGCTGCGCCGAAAAAATAGCAGAAAAATTTTTTTCGACAGGAAAAAAATAATTTTTAAAGAAAAATAAACTATTTTTTAAAGGTTAAAATTCTAATAATCAAAATATAAGAATTGGATTATTTAATTGTATATTAAAAATATTAATATTTTTAACAGTATTTTTTTCGTTAAATAAACAAGTTTTATATCTTTGTAAATTATAAATGAAAAGAAAACCAACAAATAATTTATTTTTTTTGGAGGCACTAAAAAAAACAAATCTAATATAAAGTTTAATGGTTTAAAAGCCTTAATTTATTGAAATAAAAAAGATTATGGAAGTATTAAGAGTAGAAGGTTCAGGCTATACGCCAAAAGTTGTTTTAGATCCTGCAAGCAATACATTTGAAATATCAGGTCGCTCTTTGCCGGAAGATGTTTCGGCTTTCTACAGCCCTATTATTGAATGGATTAACAACTATGCTCAAAGTCCGAACAAAAAAACAGTTTTTGAATTTAAGCTAACTTATTATAATACGGCATCATCGAAGTTACTTTTAAATATCATGTCGAAACTTGAAGATATTGTAGCCGATGACAATGAAGTATTAATAAAATGGTATTATCCAGAAGACGACGAAGATTTAGAAGAAGCTGGCGAAGAGTACGCTGATATTGTGGACGTACCTTTCGAATCGATTCCTTATTAGTTTTCTGTTTTTAGGCTTTCTAAAACCTAACTATTTATTTTTTTGAAGAAAATAAATCTAGGTGAAATAGGTTGCAAAAAGATATAGAGAGCTAATATGCTCTCTTTTTATTTATTATAGGTTTTGACTTTCAGCAAATTATACTAAATAACAGATTAAAATCAGTTTATTCTATTTAGGTTTGTTTATAAGCTTAAAATAACTAGCACCGTCCTTTAGTTGCGGTGTAAAAAATAATAGAAGGTTTGGACTTTAGCCCTTACTCTAAGATTTTGGGCTAAAGCCCATGAGTGCGTTTGTTTATTTACTACGGCATAAATGCCGTAGCTAGTTATAAAAGCTAGTTCTGCGAGAAAATTTTATATTTATAGTTTGCTATAAATCTTTTTTTTCTTTGTGGTTAATCAAATAATTAGAACCACAAAGAACGCAAAGAAGAATCACAAAGAACACAAAGCTAAAGTATAAGCTAATTAAAGAGACTTATTTATTGCAATACTTCGTTAATTTTTTTCTAATGAATTAAATAACAGAACTTTGCCAAAGTTTACTATTCTGATTATTATGCAGGTAATTAACTATTTAGTAATTTACAAACTGCACTTTGGCAAAGTTTACCGAACTATTATTATTGCTTTGCATAGCATTAAACGAATAAGAAAGTAAAAAAACAGTAGTTGCTTACTTTGAGACAAAATTAATATATTTTCAATAAAAAAATGGAACCTCTTATTTTCAAAGCCGTTAGGCAGAACCCTGAAATTGTTTTAGATTCAAAACAAAATATATTTCGTATTTGGGGAAGGTCAGCACCTGAAGATGCTGCCGAATTTTACAAGCCTGTATTAGATTGGCTTACTTTATATTTTCAAAATCCTAATTCAACAACAGTTCTTCAGTTTAAGTACTTTTATTACAACACAAGTTCTTCAAAAATGATTCTTCAGATATTAAAAATCTTATCGTCTGAATTTGAAAAAGGAGTAGCAATAAGTATCGAATGGCTTTACCCTCAAGATGATGAGGATTTATTAGAAGCAGGACAAGAATATTCTGAAATTGCCGAAATTCCCTTTGAATTAGTGCCATATTAGCGTTCAATGGCATCTAATTCGTAGAATTTTGGGATTTTTAAATTTTAAGCATCAGTGCTATTTTATTTTTGAGCAAACCTTTTGCTATTTGCTTATTTTTAAGCACTTGGCAAAACGAAATATACAATTAATTTGGGTTTACTACTTATTATTACTGCTCTTCTTGTCGGTTTGCAATGTAGTTGCGCCATTTTTCGATGCCAAGCGTCATATCTTGTGGCAATTCGGAATCAAATTCCATAAACTCATTGGTTACTGGGTGTGTAAATCCTAACGACTTGGCATGTAAGGCTTGTCGGGGTAAAATCTTGAATACATTGTTTACAAACTGTTTGTATTTGGTAAAAGTAGTGCCTTTTATAATTTCGTTTCCGCCATAGGTTTCGTCGCTAAAAATTGGGTGCCCTATGTAGCGCATGTGTGCGCGTATTTGGTGGGTGCGTCCGGTTTCGAGCTTACATTCGATAAGCGAAACGTAGCCAATGCGCTCTATTACTTTGTAATGTGTAACGGCGTGCTTGCCGTATTCGCCATTTGGGAAAATGGTCATCACTTTTCTGTCTTTGAGGCTCCTGCCAATGTTTCCGGTTATAGTGCCTGAATCTTCGTCAAAATTGCCCCAAACTAGCGCAATGTATTTGCGGCTGGTAGTGCGGTCGAAGAATTGTTTTGCTAACTTGGTTTTGGCTTCTAATGTTTTGGCTATAACCAAAATACCCGAAGTGTCTTTGTCTATTCGGTGAACCATTCCCGGGCGAATATCTCCTTGTTCAAACACGGGGCAGTCGCGCAAATGGTGGGCAAGTGCATTCATAAGTGTGCCTGTGTAATGCCCAAAACTTGGGTGAACTACCATTCCGGCTTCTTTGTTTACAACCAAAAGCGAATCGTCTTCGTATAGAATGGTAAGTGGAATGTCTTGAGGTACAAGCTCTATTTCGCGCTTGGGGTAAGTCATTACCACAGCAATAGTGTCGCCTGGTTTTACTCTGTAATTTGATTTTACGGCTACTCCGTTGGCTAAAATATTGCCCGATTCGGCTGCTTCTTGTATTTTATTGCGCGAAATATGTTCTACTCGTGTGGCTAAAAATTTATCAACTCTTATTATTTTTAAACCTTTATCGGCTATAAATTTATGATGTTCAAAAAATTCTCCTATTTGTTGTTCTTCAAAAAATTCATCTTGCTCTTCAAGAAATAATTCTTGTTGGTCATCAAAAATATCTTGTTCTATTGTCATTTAATTGTTTAAATCGTTAATGTATTGTTGTTTTGTTGTTTGCGCTGTTTTTCAATTTCGTCAATTGAAGGTTCTACATAAATTGAAATTTTGTGGTTTGTTATTCTATTTGCAAATTTAATTTGCTGCTGCTATTTCCGATTCAATTTAATGCTGCAAATTTACGCATTTTTTTGTTAATTTTCAAAATTAGCTTTTGTTTTCTTTTAATCGCTGCTAAGTAATGTTTGAAAGAAAACTACGCAAAATCGGTTCGACCGGCTTGTCCGGTCTGTCCGATGATTTGCTAACAGCCTAACCGACAGACCGACAAGT
>JFJP01030225.1_pt1 | contig 13903 bp, 15 predicted proteins | sample 431651 | NCBI WGS metagenome assembly JFJP01 (sample SAMN02602958, study PRJNA72255) | Microbial mat metagenome, whole genome shotgun sequencing project. | biome: fresh water; feature: sink hole; material: water; isolation source: purple microbial (photo- and chemosynthetic) mats found in... | reverse complement strand
CTCCGGCCAATCGCTGTATCTCCAGGACTGCACTATTTTTTGGTCTGGAATCAGCTCCAGGTTTTTACCCTCTATATCTCCACCGTAGATAGTGAATTTACCGCCAACTTTACGACTGATTTTGGCTTCTCCTCCGGTAAAAGCGGCGTGTTTTTTCTCATCCATCAAAGCCTCAAAAATAACGTGGGGTGCGGCCTTAAAATTCACCGTTTGTTTGATCGCTTTATTCATCTTGTCCCTCCTGGATTTCAATCCAACCCTCGGATTTATTGTATAATAAAAACCGTCAAGGATATTGACTTTTGCCGCTAATAATAATAGTTTTATAACATCGTTTTTTTCTTATTCACAACTTTCCATCTTCGATATTTATTCAGATGCTGAGATAGGATATTCGGGTTTTATGGGATGAAGGAGGCAAGATGTATTGCAGGAATTGTGGTAGAGAGGTTGCGGCTGATACGGCGTTTTGTCCTCGCTGCGGAGCTTATCCCGGCAGTGGCAAGGGCTCTTGTCCTGCTTGCGGTGCGCAGACTAACGAATCGACCGCGGTTTGTCTTAGATGCGGTACAAAACTTACATCTTCTCCTTTAGCTGCGGCGTCAGCGACTCCGGGCGCAGAGCCGCTCCCGGGCGTAAGTGCATCTTTTAACTGGGCCTGGAAAGTGCTTTGGCCTAATTTCTGGATGCTCTTGTTAATTTTCATTATTAACGCTGCCATCAGCGGTGCCAGCAGTGGTTTTCCCTTGATTTCTGATACAGGGGGCTTGTTATCTGGTATAATTTCTGTTTTTGTTGGCATACCCCTTGGCTTTGGCTATGCTTATGTTTTCTTAAAAGCTGCCCGTAAAGAGAAATTCGAAATAGAAGATCTTTTTGCGGGGTTTAAGGTGTACTGGACTACTATAGGTGCGTCTTTGCTAACAGGCTTGATAATTTTGGGTGGGTTGATCTTACTGATTATCCCCGGTATTGTTTTTACCTGTAAGTTGGCATTTGTGCCTTATCTGGTTATTGACCGTAAACTGGGAGCCACAGAAGCTATATCAGCCAGTTGGAATATGACCCGGGGGCATGCGATGGAGGTCTTCGCTATCGGTCTACTCTCCATTCTTATTGTGGTAGCGGGTTTCATCTGTTTATTTGTGGGGGTTTTTGTTGCAATATTATGGAGTAATTTAGCTCTTTCTTCTTTGTATTATGCGGTGAGCGCGAAACAAGAAGAGGGAACTGTTGTGCGGGTAGTTCCGACAACATAGCGAGATAGTTAGCCAATCGACAACCTTTTACCAATTTTGGCACTTCTGGCTATGTGCTTAATCGTCCAGTTGATCCTCAGCTTTGCCAGGTGAATTGTTGACCCATAGATTCGCCAGATAAATAGCGCCGTGAAAACCCACGAAAGGAGGCTCAAAAGGATTCAGCCGCCACTTAGTGTCTGGATTGGAGATTTGCATCTCTGTGCTACGCCCTGCCCATTCCAGAGCCTCTCCGCTGGCCATGAGGAAATCCTTTTTATTAGCCTTAATTGCTTGTATCCACTCGTCTTCTGAAAAATAGGGGATCTCTGCATTGCCCATTTCGGGACAGTCGCACCAGCAGATTCCTTTGGGCAGAGAAAGCTCACCGCAGCCAAAAGCAAGGATGCCGTTGACAACATCCGCGTGTCCGCCCAAAGATAATGCGGCTTTCCCGGAGTGTGATCTGCCACCACCATGCCTGCCAGCTGGTTTTACTTTGGCCAGCAGTGTCCGGGCTATTTCCCGTTCTGTGTTAATAAAAGCGGCATTGGCGGTCAACCCTGATATTTGCCTGATTTCCTCAATCCACCGCATGGTCCCCTCGATGCCGTAGGGGCGTCTTGAGATATAGGGTGTGCCGAATCGTTGTTGTAGATGCCTGGCGGCAGGTTCCCCCTCACGACGTATTACCAGGTTAATATGAGCGCCGCCCATTTTCTCTATTTCCGCAATGGACGTATCCGATGACAACACGCAAATCGGCCTCATGCCGAAAGTTCCCTCAACTATGCGTAAAATCTCGATTGCGTCGGCTTGAAAATGGAATAGATCGGCGCAGGAGCCGATGATGTTAAAGGTGGGTTCGGCTGTTCGCTTTACCTCAACCGGCAGGGCTTTTACCAGAGTTAAAAGCGCTTCCTGTACACCGCGGTGTTGAGTAATGTCAAAACCGCCATACCCAAACGGCAGCAGGCGAACTTCGGGATATTCCGGCTGTAACTCTTTAACCAGAGCAGGCAGATCCGTCCCGATCACCTGGGGTATAGAGGATGGCTGTAAAAAAATCACCCTCGGATGATCACGATTTACTACGTTTGCGATGGTATGGTTGAGCTTGCTGGTGATGCCCAGAGCGATATCTGTTTCTTCTATATGCGTGGAGTAAAGTTTGCAGCCGTCAAGCACTCCTGCTTTTGTAAGCGCTGAGCTGCCATAACGCATATGTCCCATGCAGCCGTACTCCACTAGAGATGCTTCACGGATTGATGCCAGAGTCCAGAGAATCCCCATACGGCCGGAAGGTAGTGGTTTAAATCTATGCAGCCCCATGTCTACCCCGTCCTCCTCTCATTGGCGCGCCAGTTCCATCCAATACCCCAATAATACTTTTTAGCAGGTTGGCCGTCCGGCCGTAGCCAACCATCCCATTATGCCCAAACATATCTTTTACGCAACGTAAAGAGGTTTTGTTACGCGTCAATTGACCGAAGCATAGATCGGGAGACAGCCTTTCTAAAATGGGCAACTCTGCTTCAGAGTTCACCATCCGGCATATCCAGGGATCATATCCCATCTCGATCATTGCTTTAGAGTTGGTGCTGTCCTCGGGATAATATTCCTCCAGATGTAAAAGCAACGGCTCCATGCCCAGTCTGCTCAGATAGACAGCTAGCGGAAGGGGCCTGTCGATTCTATTAGCGAATATATACCGTAGTCCCTTGAACCTTCCCTGTGCCTGATTTTGCAAAGCCAGAGCTGCCTGCCTTTCTGCGTCAAATTCGCCGTTCCAGGAAAAGCTAAAGCGGTCAGATAGTGTCCTGTAAGCTCTGTCAATGCTTTCCACATCATATAAATTATGCAGGGCTATATATGGCACGTTAAATTCCCGCTCCATTTTTACGGCCAGCGGTTGCAGGTTAGGAGAGACTACTAAATTTATTGAGGCGTCTGGAGCGTTCTGGAAATCTTCCACTAATGCACCCTGCGCTAGATAGCGCAAAGCCAGTCCACGTTGCGTTAGTTCGGGTAACGGGGAGGGTAATGAGGAATTATTTTCATCCGGTGCATAGCCTAGAATGTTCACACGTCCGGGATCCGTTTTTTTAGCGCTCATTAATGATCCGAGCGCCTCAAATGTTTTCCATGATCCTGCCGGATGTCCCAGGTTCTTGAACTGTCCAAGCAGCACGAAGGTGACTCGAGCGGATAATTCCGGCTGTATTTCGTGGATAATTCCCTCGAAATCCTCTCCAATTAACTCCGGGACGCAGGTAGCAACTAAGATAATCGCCTTTGCTCCGGCCTTGTCCATTTTTCTGAGGGCATCCATAACTCCGTTCCGGCAACCGAACACCACCTCATTTGCGTCCAATACATAGAGCCAATATAGTTCGCCGTGTTTTCCTTCCGCCTTGGGGATGAAAATCCGCGAGTGCGTGGAACACTCCTGCATACCAACCAGTAAAGAAGATAGTCCCTGGATATTCCCCACAATTCCAGAAGCAAAACGCATAGGACAGTGGTTGCCGGGATAAACGGCAGGGGTCAGGAATTTTATACCGGCGCTAGATTTCACTGACGACAAACGTTTTAAGTGTTCAAGATCATTCAAGAGGTTTGTCTCCTGCCAACAGCAGGGTGGCAAGCTCTTTGTAATATGCCGTCATATCAGAATCAGGGAAAGCCTCTACCACGGTCTTCCCCAGCGCTTCAGCTTGTTGTACGAGGGGATGACGGGGGAGGCGGTAAATAACTGAAGTGCCAATCTCTGCCGCCGCCTTATTTACCAATTCGTTTTCATTCTCTATATTTTTGGCGTTCAGGATTAAACCCCGCATTGAGGCGTAACCGCGCTTGCCAAAGCTTTTTACCGCGTGCGCGATATTCGCTGCTGCGTAGAGAGACATCATTTCACCAGAGGTTACAATGCACACTTCGTCGGCGTAGCCGCCCCGGATTGGCATGGCAAAACCTCCGCAGACCACATCGCCCAATACGTCGTAAAGTACCACGTCCGGTTTATATATATCATAAGCCTGCAGTTCTTCAAGTTTTTCAAAAGCGGTGATGATACCCCGTCCCGCGCAGCCTACGCCGGGAACCGGACCGCCTGATTCAACGCAGAGCACGCCGGTGCTGCTTTTTACTACCAGGTCCTCAAGCTTGGCATCGCCGTTTTTACGCAGAGTATCCAGCACCGTGAGGATGTTTTTTCCGCCGGTCAGGTTACGGGTGGAGTCGGACTTGGGGTCACAGCCGATTTGCATCACGGTCTGCCCCATAGCTGCCATAGCCGCTGATACATTGGATACCGTAGTGGATTTACCGATGCCACCTTTGCCGTAAATTGCGATTTTTCTCACTAGTATCCTCTCCCGTATGTATGCGCTCAGGCAACAGTTAAACAGTCTGTCGCGATGGTGTTTATATTCATCGTTTTTTCGTCATTGTCTGTTTATTACCATAAGTTAGAAGAAGGACGGCGCGTCGATGTTTGCTGCCGTGTTTTAGTTGGAAATTACCGAGGGCTAAGGATGCGATGATTTAGACTACCCTGTATTATAAAAAACTCCGCGAGCCGCGGAGTGATTTAGCTTTTGGTGACCCCATCGGGATTCGAACCCGAGTCGCCGGCGTGAAGGGCCAGTGTCCTAGGCCACTAGACGATGGGGCCACAACCTTATTATTATATCAGAGCTGGAATTTTCAGGCAAACTTAACCATTATCGCCCTGGGTTATCCCTCATTGGCAATCGGCGGCTTATGTTTTGCTGATAGCTGATTGCGATTATGCTAGAATGAAACCACCGAGGAGAGAAAATAGGTTTTTCCCGTCAGTATAGATAATGACCCTGAATTCGTTAAGGTCGGGGCCGACTTACCGGGGGTATTTCCCCGGCTGCCTGTTAAATGCTATAAATAGTTGAGGATAAAAATGAAGAATCTAACTGCCAACTTGGACGTTTTTGCTGATCGTATCCGGGTCGATATGGAAAAGAAAGACGCCGCTCGCGAGAAGGTCTTACCCCTTTGCCGTGAATTGATCCGTTATGCCAGTGTTACCATCCGCGCCATTCACCGCCAGCAATTTGATGAGGCCAAAAATCTGCTGGCTGAAGGTAAAAAGGTCAGAGAAGCGCTCGCCCAGGCTATAAAGGAATGGCCGGAATTAAGTTCTCACGGCTTCGTTAAGGATGCTCAGAAGGAATATACCGAGGCCAATTCTGTCTTTGCCCTGGTGACCGGGCAGTCTTTGCCTGATCCGGATGAGTTGAAGGTGGACTACGGGGCTTATCTCAACGGTCTTGGCGATACTGTAGGTGAGCTGCGCCGCTATATTCTGGACAGCATGCGTCATGGCGATCTTACGCATTGCGAAGAAACCCTGACCGCTATGGACGATATTTATACCACCCTGGTCACCATGGATTTCCCTGACGCCATTACCGGCGGCCTGCGCCATACCACCGACCAGGTGCGCGGCATACTGGAAAAAACCCGCGGTGATATCACCCTGGCCGTGCGTGAAAAAGAACTTACTGAGAAATTAGTCCAGCATGGGGTGAAGTAAATTTATTTTAGAGTAATTTTATGATTTATTAGTCGATGGGGGATTTTTAAATGAAGAGACTATCAATTATTTTGGCCATGGTAGTGCTATTGGCGATTTTAGTTCTCACCGCAGGTTGCGCTACTAAAATCAGTGATATTAAAGATAATCCGGCTCAGTATGAAGGCAAACAGATTACTGTTTCTGGTACCGTCTCTGAGGTGTTCTGGCTGGGTATTCTGAGTACCGGAGCATATCAGATTGATGATGGTTCAGGTGAAATTTGGGTGGTAACAAAGGTGTCGCCTCCTGAAAAGGGCGAGAAAGCCTCTGCCAAAGGGACCGTTTCCTCCGGTTTTACAATAGGCGATCGGACCTTAGGCGTCGTTATTAACGAGACTGGTCGTTAGTATTTGTCGTTGAGGTAATTCAATGTGGCATCACGCGGATGAAACCGAAAGAAATACCTGGCAAAATCCGGAAGAGATATCTAGTATTGTGTATCAAGGAGGCGCGCATGAACTCTAAAGCATTATACAAATTAACCTATGGTTTACATGTGGTTGGGTCCTTTATGGGTGATAAGATCAACGCTCAGATTGCTAATACCGTCATACAAATTACTTCTGAACCGGCGATGATAGCGGTGAGTATCAATAAAAAGAACCTGACCCATGAATATATTCAGGCCAGCGGAGTGTTTTCGGCCTCGATTATTACCAATGAAGCCCCATTGAGTTTTATCGGGCAGTTCGGCTTTAAATCCGGCCGGGATGGCGATAAGTTTGCCGGGGTGAATTATAAAAAAGGTGCCACGGGAGCTCCGGTAGTTTTAGATAACTGCAATGCCTACCTGGAGGCCAGAGTTCTTCAGTCGGTAGATGCCGGCACACATACTATTTTCATCGGGCAGTTGGTAGAAGCGGAAGTCCTCAATGAAACGTCCTCCATGACCTATGAGTATTATCAGCAGGTTAAGCGCGGCACTACTCCTAAGTCAGCGCCCAGTTATCAGGAGGCCAAACCGGCGGTCTCTCCTCCTGTTCCTCCGCCATCCCCCAAATATAAATGCGAGGTTTGCGGTTACATCTACGATCCCGCCGTTGGTGATCCCGATAGCGGAATTAAGCCGGGAACGCCATTCGAAGCTCTTCCGGCTGGTTGGACCTGCCCGGTTTGCGGCGCGGAAAAGAGCCAGTTTAAAAAACTGGATTAAGCTTTTTAACCCTTTTCAGAACAGACATTGAGCTTGCGGATGGAAACTTCCGCAAGCTCTTTTTGTGAATTAGACCGCTGGCTATTGAAATCCAAATTGGTTAAAATCGAGAGATGGCTGATGTTGCAGGGCTGCCCCTGGTAGAAGAACTGGATTCTGCGCTCTCTCCCCTTGAGCTTTTTGAATGTATCAAGGATGAAAGCGGCAGTTTTTTTCTGGACAGCGCTCTGGAGGCACCGCAGTTAGGTCTTTATTCTCTGATGGGTTATGCCCCCTTTCTTACTCTGGTTTCCCGCGGAGATGAAATTACTCTAAAAAAGGCCGACGGCGAATTTAAATTAAAAGGTGATCCCTTTGAGGTGTTAGGCCGGTATCTGGAGAGTTATCGTCTGGGGAAAACAGACGATAATCTTCCCTGTTATGGTGGGGCGGTGGGCTATCTCAGTTATGATCTCGGCCGTTTTGTTGAGCGCCTGCTTTCTAAAGCCATTGATGACCTGCAGTTGCCGGAAAGCTGCCTGGGTTTTTACGATATAATGCTCACTTACGATCATCAGGCCAAACGGACTTTTCTTGTCTCAACCGGTTTTCCGGAGACCAGCCACGCTGCCAGGATAGTCAGAGCCAAAGAGCGTCTGGCTGAATTTAAGGCCCAACTTAAAAAGTTTTCGGGACGGCCTTTGCCGGTCTGTAATTCCGGGCAGATTAGCCTTCCGAAGAGCAATTTTACCCATGAGGCTTATATCCAGGCAGTTGAAAAAGCCCGCCAATACATTATTGACGGCGATATTTATGAAATCAATCTTTCTCAGCGTTATGAAGCAGAAATCACTATCTCTCCTTATGAGTTATACCGCCGCTTGCGTAAAATAAATCCAGCGCCTTTCGCCACTTACCTGAATTTTGGTGAAGTGGTGGTCGCTGGTTCCTCACCGGAGAGATTTCTGCGTTTGCAGGGGGACAGGGTGGAGACCCGCCCGATCAAAGGCACCATCCGCCGGGGCAAAAATCCAGAGGAAGACAGCGCCAACGCGGCCTGGCTTCTCAACAGCCTCAAAGACCGGGCGGAAAATATGATGATTGTGGATTTGGCAAGGAACGATCTGGGCAGAGTCTGTCGTACCGGTTCAATCAACGTTACTGAATTTGCTTCTCTGGAAAAATTCCCTACGGTTTTTCATCTAACCTCAACAGTAGTTGGTCGTCTTAGAGCCGATGTTACCCTGATAGACTTGTTAAAGGCCGCCTTCCCCGGGGGATCGATTACCGGCGCTCCCAAGATTCGTTCTATGGAGATCATTGAAGAACTTGAGCCGACCCGCAGGAGCGTCTATACCGGCAGCATCGGCTATTTTAGCTTTGCCGGCGACCTTGATCTGAATATTGTCATTCGCACTTTCCTGATCAAAGGCAGAAAGGCCTATTTTCAGTTGGGTGGCGCGGTAGTTTATGATTCTGACCCTGAAGCGGAATATCTGGAGACCCTGGATAAAGGTAGTGCCCTGTTTAAAGCGCTTAACGCCGAAATAAGAGTGAGGGAATAGCGATGATCGTTTTTTTAAATGATACTTTCTTGCCTCTGAGTGAAGCTAAAATCTCCGTCAACGATTACGGCTTCTTATACGGTTGTGGTATCTTTGAAACCATGCGAGCCTATAACGGCAAGGTCTTCCGGCTGAAAGCCCACCTGGACCGTTTAAAGGCATCTGCGGACAGAGTGGGCATACCTGTTCAGGTCTCCGTGTTAAAAGAGCAGATCGATGATACTATCCGCGTCAATGGGCTTGCGGAGGCCAGGGTGCGTCTCTATCTTACCTCCGGAGAAGGCGGAATTACGCCGGATCTTCGGTCTTGTCAGAATCCTACCCTGCTCATCCAGGCCGTCCCATATACTCCCTTTTCAGAGGAGATCTACGAGAAGGGTTTCCGCGTAATGATTTCCACTTTTCACCGCTGCAGTTGTTCGATTTTACCCGGCCTGAAAACCGCCAATTATTTGGAAAATCTTCTGGTTCGTAAGGAAGCCGCGGATTCAGGTTATGCAGATGCCATTCTATTAAATGATAAAGGCCACGTGGCTGAAGCCAGCTCCAGCAACCTGTTTATTGTCAGCGGCGATATTTTGAAAACTGCCCATTTACAGAGCGGCATTCTGCCGGGGATCACCAGATCAGTCGTTTTAGAGCTGGCAGTCGGGTCTAAGCTGAAAGTGCTTGAGTCCGCTATTGAGCCCGCGGAGCTCTTATCCGCTCGGGAGGTTTTCCTCACTAATTCCCTGATGGAATTAATGCCCGTTACCATGGTGGGGGATAAAATGATCGGTGGTGGCCGGCCGGGAAAGATTACCCGTAAACTAATAGCCGCATATCAATCACAGGTTCTTCTTGAGACTCACTAAGTCTCTGTTTCTTTGCATTGCCCCTCTATTTCAGCTAGAATTTTGAAGTAACTTGGGTCAATATCCATTAACTTTTTAATTTATACTTTTACTTTTGCGTTCTAAATTTTGAGTTTTGATTTATCCTTGAGGAGAACACGATGTCTGAAGATACTAACCGTAAAGTAACCATGGAAAAAATCGTGTCCCTGTGCCGCCGCAGGGGCTTTGTCTTTCAGAGTAGCGAGATTTACGGTGGACTGGCCAGCTGTTGGGACTTTGGCCCGCTGGGCGTGGAGCTCAAACGCAACGTTAAAGATGCCTGGTGGAAGGACATGGTGCAGAAAAGGGATGATATGGTCGGCATTGAGACTTCTATACTGATGCATACCCAGGTCTGGACAGCTAGCGGACATCTTAAAAATTTTACCGATCCTCTGATCGAATGCAAGGCTTGCCAGAAAAGGTTTAAAGGGGATGAAGTTGAAGGGAAAGTCTGTCCTTCTTGCGGTGGCGAACTAGGAGAGCCCCGTCAGTTTAACACCATGTTCAAGACTCACATGGGCCCGATCGAGGATTCCTCCTCTGAGGTCTATCTGCGCCCTGAGACAGCCCAGGGTATGTTTGTGAACTTCCCGAACGTAGTAACTACCACCCGCAAAAAATTGCCTTTTGGTATTGCCCAGGTCGGCCGTTCTTTCCGCAATGAAATCACTACTGGCAACTTTATCTTCCGTGACCGCGAATTTGAACAGATGGAGATCGAGTATTTTATTAAACCGGGGACTCAGGAGAAATGGTTTGAATTCTGGGTCAACGAGCGCTATGAATGGTACCAGAAACTAGGTATTAAAAAGGACCATTTGAAGCTGCATCATAAGAAAAAAGAAGAGCTAGCCCACTATGCTCTGGCCTGCGCTGATATAGAATTTTTATTCCCCATGGGTTGGGGGGAGTTGGAAGGCATTGCCAGTCGTGGCGATTATGATATGACCCAGCATGCCGGCGCCAGTGGCAAGAACCTGAAATACATCGATGAAGAAGCCAAAGAACAATATCTGCCCTATGTTGTGGAACCCTCTGCCGGCGTGGACCGGGCTGTTCTGGCTCTGATGTGTGACGCTTACGACGAGGAAGTGGTTGAGGGCGAGGAACGGGTCATTTTACGCTTCCATCCGCGTATTGCTCCGGTTAAAGCGGCAGTTTTGCCTTTAAGTAAGAAGGAGCCGCTAGCCTCTAAAGCTCGCGAAATATTCAATAGTCTGCGCTCTGAATGGGTGGTGCAATATGATGATACCCAAAGCATCGGCCGCCGCTACCGCCGTCAGGATGAAACCGGCACGCCTTTCTGTGTAACCGTTGACTTCCAGACTCTGGAAGATAATCAGGTCACCGTGCGCGAACGCGACAGCATGACTCAGATCCGTATTCCTATTTCAGCGCTCAAAGGCACTTTGGCCGCTAAGCTGGCTGGAGAGCCTATGACTGAAGGCACCGTGGCCTGGAAAAGCGGAGAAGTCAGCCTGTGAGCTGGAAGATCATCTGATATTATCTGCTGATCTCAAATATAACTGTAAACTGAGAACTATCACATGAAAATCATACACTTTGCCGACCTGCACCTGGGAGTCGAGACTTACGGGCACGTTAATCCGGAAACAGGCCTGTCCTCCCGTCTGGAGGACTTTTTGCAGGCTCTGGACCGGCTGGTGGATTTTGCCCTGGCTGAAAAGGTGGACCTGGTACTTTTCTGCGGGGATGCATACAAGACCCGTGAGCCTTCTCAGACCCAGCAGAGGGAGTTCGCCAAACGTATCAAGCGTCTCTCTGAGGGCGGGATTCCCCTCTTTATGGTGACTGGCAATCACGATTTGCCCAATGCCTTGGGGCGGGCTACCGCTACCGAGATTTTCGATACTCTGTCAGTGCCCAATGTGTATGTGGTCAATAAACCCGGCGTGCACCGGGTTGTCACTCATTCCGGGGTCCTCCAAATCGCCGCTCTGCCATGGGTGCGCCGCAGCGCCTTGCTGGCGCGTGAAGATACCAAAGCCATGGACTTCAACCAGATCAACCAACGTCTACAGCAGGTGCTGACCGGGGTCATCGCTCAGCAAGCTAAGCAGATCGATCCTGCTTTACCTGCCCTTCTGGCGGCCCATGTCTGGGTGTTTAACGCCAAACTCGGCACGGAGAAATCCATGTCCATCGGCCAGGAACATATGCTGCTGCCGAGCAGTGTGGGGAATCCTGTCTTTGATTACGTCGCGCTGGGACATATCCACAAAGGACAGGTTCTCAGCGAGTCTCCGCCTGTGGTCTATTCCGGCAGCCTGGAGAGATTGGACTTCGGCGATGAAAACGATGAAAAAGGTTTCTATCTGATCGAGATTGGATTGGACCCGGTTACGGGAAAGCGCAAAACCAGCTATCAGTTCCATTCGATCAACGCCCGCCGATTTTTTACCCTGCGGGTGGAGATTCAGGAGACAGACCTGGATCCCAATGCGGTCATCTTTCTGAAAATAATGGATAATCTGGCTAAAATAGAAGACGCCATCGTGCGCTTGGAAATCAGCTTGCCGGCCTCACTCTCTGCTAAGCTTCGCGATAATGAAATCCGCAGTCTGACAAAACTGGCCTATTCGTTGAATATCTCCCGAGAAGTCCGGCGCGAGACGCGCTTGCGTTTGGGGCCGAATGCTATCGAAGGCTTAACCCCGGCGGATGCACTGAAAGCCTATCTGGAAAGCAAATATCCAGCGGATAGAGCGGAAGAGCTTTTCGCGGAAGGGCAGAGGCTAATTCAGCAACAAACGGCCATCAGATAAGTTGATATCAACCTTTAAAGGCGTCCACAAGCACCACCCCAACTACCGCCATAATCAGTAATCCCAGCAGAACATAAACACTCCGGCGTATTATCATCTGTTCGTTCTGCCTTAAAATGTCCACCAGCAGTCGCCTTTTTTCTACGGCCTGTTGTGTTTTCAGGTCGGTTGAATTGCGTTTGAATTGCTTGCTCACCAGGTCCAGTCGTTTGTAGACATCGGGCCCGTAAGGCAACTGATCGTTCATATTATCCATTTTAGCTTAACCATCAGGAAAAACAATAAACTTTTTACCCAATTTGGGTCTTTCTTATTTTGTGGTTTCTTATTTGGTCTTTGGTTTTTTATTTGTGATTTGCGATTTGGTCTTTGGTTTTTCCTTCTCTCAAAACTGATAACTGTAAACTGATAACTGTTAACTGTTTACTCGTTGAACTTGTAGATATTAGAGATTGTTTGTTTCTCTGGAGTAATAGCGGTGATATAGAGGTCGTTCACCCAGGCACTAATGCCAAAAATAGTGCCGTCATCTTTTTTAAAATCCGTTAGTGCGGGACTATAAACCGTATGTGCTAAAATGACCGGTGTATTCAATTTATAATCGGAATTGAGAAGTAGGCGGACATTATTCCAGTCATAGTCGCTATTGTTGGTTATGTAAAAATGGCCGTCCTCTTGTGTGACCTCTGCGTTTAAAACGGCGTAATGGAAAGGATAAAAAGCAATCATAGCGCTCATACCCAGTATCAGGGCCAGCCCTACCAGCCCCAGAATCAAGGGCAGCCTGCTGGTTGGACTATCCTGACTGCTTGCGGATTGATTGAATGCCATTTGTGGGGCCTCCAACGTCATTGTAAATATTTCCTGTTTAAATTTTAATACAGCTTTACTGTTCTTTAATCAGAATGATATTGACCGTATGGTCAGAGCCCTTATCTACTAAGTCTCTTTTCGCGCTCTGGTAGCCGCTTTTACTCGCTTCGATGGTGGTCGGATAATCCTGGGTCAACTGTCCCACAGAAATCATCAATTTATATTCGCCTTTTTCGTTGGTGATCTCGTTGGAATAAAAGGTATCGGTTTTAACGGTTCCATAGCATTGCACCTGGACGTTTTTCAGGGGTTGAAGATCAGCCTCGGCCGGCAGGTCCTCGTTGAGCAGACCCTGATAGTTATATCCTTTGTGGTAGATTTGGCTAATAGTCCCAGCCGGGGGTTCGACCCATTCATACACCTTGCCGCGAATTATGACCTTGCGGTCGCAGCCTGGAACGGACAAGACCAAAAACAGCAGTAGAAATAAACAGATTAATAGTTTGATTTTCACGTTATTTATTATACCTGTGACCAACCCAGCTTCCTTTTCCACAGCATATCTTATCCATCTCCGCTTGACAACTTCCCGTGGGCTTTTATCGGGCCTGTATAAGCGCCGCAATGGCCAGAACGACATTCAAACGCCTGAAAATGTCTATTTTCCTCTATTATTCTGCAAAAAAGGCCAAAAACGGCTTAAAAAGCCATTTTACCTATTGACATATCGTATAAAATATATTATCGTTCCTAATCAATAGGAGGTGCAGCATGCAAGCGTATTGTGTAAAATGCCGAGCCAAGAAGGAAATGAAGACCCCGAAGGCCATCATCATGAAGAACAAAAGACCCGCCACCCAGGGTATATGCCCTACC
>JFJP01039287.1_pt1 | contig 13906 bp, 9 predicted proteins | sample 431651 | NCBI WGS metagenome assembly JFJP01 (sample SAMN02602958, study PRJNA72255) | Microbial mat metagenome, whole genome shotgun sequencing project. | biome: fresh water; feature: sink hole; material: water; isolation source: purple microbial (photo- and chemosynthetic) mats found in... | reverse complement strand
CACCGGACGGTGAACCTGAGCACGCGGAAGGCGACCCTGGACGGGATGGAGTACAACTTCATGGAGCTGGCCAAGTTCGACAAGTCCCTGGAGCGTTGCGAGTCGCTGGTTGACAAGTGGGCCTTCTTCCTGAAGCACGCCGCGGACCTGTCGGTCATCCCGTCCGGGGTCGAGGACGAGGGCCTGCGGCGCGCCTACGAGGACGCGGCCCGGCACAACTGGACCAGGGCGGACCTGGAGGCCTACCACTACGCCGAGATGCGGCGGCAGGACGAGAGGGGAAAGATCGACCTGGCCGTCAGGAGGGCTGTCAGCAAGGCCGTAAATTCCGAATTGGTTGAAGTCGCCAAAAAGGGCATCATCGCCGGCTACCCGAACGAGATGCTCGTAACCGTAACAGGGTTGACGGAAGCGCAACTTGATGAGATCCGAAGGCAGTTGAAGCGGTAGTGAATGGGGCTCGGTTCTTCGGATGGGGCCTACTCCTCCTTCGGAGGAATTTTCGGGGGGGCGTAAGTACCCCAGCCATCCAACTTGCAGTCGTGCTCAAATCCCAAGTCGCACATCCGTTGCGACCAGGCCACCACGGTTTCCTCGTCCATGCGCATGGGTGTGGTCCACCCCTCGATTTCCACGTCAAAGAAAGGCAGCGACCTTCGGCGCGACCACTTGTATCCCAGTGCGGCCAAGGCCTGTATGAGCTTGTTGGCCTTCTCGGACTTGTTGGTGAAAAAGTGAAAGTTCAAGGGGAGCGACATCTGGTCGGTAACCCCATCCTGGTAGAGCATGGCCAGGGTCTTCGGGCTGGTGGCCAACTCAGCCTTCTTGTTTTCGAGGTGAATGGTGAAGCTGTGGAAGCGTCTTTTGCGAGAAGGCAGCACGATCGTTTGCTCCGGGAACGTCCTCCAATCCTCGAAGGCGCAGGCGTGGTTTTGGGACAATTGGCACATAAGCGACGTCCATTCTCGAATCGCGAGCTCAAACAAGGGTTTGCGCGACGTCCAGCCCCGCAGCAGGTAGGAGCCGTCGTCTTGGAGAGCAGGTTTCTGCGTGAAGTAGCCGATTTTGTCGAGCCTCTCGTTCAATTTCTGGGCTTTTTCCAAGCTGTCCGCACGAAACGAGTATTCAAGGTGCAGTAGCAGTCTTTCGGAGACGCCCTGGTCAAGAAAGGTCTTGATCATCAGCCTGGACTTCTCAAGGTGGCTTTTCTTGCATCGCAACCCCGCTTCCAGCGCCTCTTGCTCTTCTAGCAAAGCCAGGCCGAAGAACGCGCAGTCAAGTTCGAATCCCAAGTCGCTCATCCGCTCGCCCAGTTGGTTGGCCACGGGCACCGAAACCAGCGTTGGGGCGGTATCGCCCCGGACAGCATAGCGTTTCTCTTTTTTGTTGAACGAGAATTCTGCCCAGCAGTCGAGCTCCTCCAGCCGTTTGAGCAACTGCTCGACGTTTTGACGCTTGGGCGTCATGAACACGACGGAGAAGCGGGCCATCGCTTCGCCCTCCGGCCGCTTGTCGAGGAACTTGGAGACCACCTCCGGGTTTACCTTTAGAAGGTTCTCCTTCGCGGTGAGCAGGTCTTCGTGCGTGAAGTAACGCTGCTGTTCCTTGGCTTGATGTTTCATTTTCTCGTTGTCGTTGGGGAAGAGGGGGCCGTGGTCAGTCCACCTGCGTGATTTTTGCCTCGACGCGACGGTTCTGCTGCCTTCCTTCGGGGGTGGCGTTGGTGCTGATGGGCTGCTGGTCGGCGTATCCCTTGGCGGTGAAGCGGGTCCCCGGTATGCCCTGGTTGACCAGGTACTTGACGACCTGGTCGGCGCGGTTTTGCGAGAGGGTGAGGTTGGCGCGGGCGTTGCCGGTGTTGTCGGTGTGGCCCGAGATTTCGATGCGGACCTCCGGATAGTCGCGCAGGAAGCGGGCCAGGGCGTCCAGCTCGGGGTAGGATTCGGCGCGGAGCTCGGCCTTGCCGGTGTCGAAGAAGACGTTCTGGAGGACGACCTTGGCGCCGATCGCGATGGCCTGGAGGGCCAGCGAATCGGCCTGAACGGTCTGGAAGGCGCCGGCTTGCGGGAGCTTCAGCTTTCCGATCTTGAAGAAGTGGCCTTGCGCGTCGGCGCGGAGCAGGAGGCTGTCGGCCAGGACCATCGCTGAGAAGTCGCCCTTTGCGTCGGTGCGTAGGGTGTTGATGACCAGGCGGTTGGCCATGTTCATGACCTGGACCGTGGCGTTGGCCAGCGGCAGCCCGCTCCCGAGGCTGCGGACGTTGCCGCGCACCATGGTGCCGAGCAGGGCCGGCAAGGGCGTCGCGGAAACCTGGCGGAGGTCGGCGGCCAAGGCATCGTCCTCGTTGGACTGGTAGGACGGTTTCTCCTGGCCGAGGTAGAAGATTTCGTAGATGTCCTTGTCGCCCAGGCCATCCTCCCGGTAGGTGGCGTAGAAGGCCCTGCGGTCGTCCAGCATCATGAAGAAGGACTCGTCGTCGGGGGTGTTGATGGGGTATCCGATGTTCTCGGGCGTGCCCCACTGGCCTCGCACGTCGGTGGGCAGGCGGAAGATGTCGTATCCGCCCATGGTGTTGTGCCCGTTGGAGCAGAAGTAGAGGAAGAGGCCGTCGGGCGAGACGAAGACGGAGACCTCGTCGTAGGGGGTGTTGACCTTGGGCCCGAGGTTGGTGGGCTTGCCCCATTTGCCGCGCTCGTTCTTTTCGACCATGAAGATGTCGAATCCGCCATATCCGGCCTTGGTGTCGTTGCTGATGAAATAGAGGGTCTGCCCGTCTTCGGTCATGGAAGCCGAGATTTCCTGGTATCGCCTGGAGTTGACGGCGCGGAGCGGCTTGGGTTTTTCCCATTGCAGGGAGGCGGGGTCGAGCCTGGACTCGAAGAGTTCGCCGTTGCGCTTCCTGCCCCTGGCCAGGAAGAGGGTCTTGCCGTCGGGGGCCATGCCGACGATGGCGTCGTTGCCCTTGGTGTTGAGCTTGCCGTCGAGGCCCAGCGCGGGCTGCCACTGCTCATTGAGCCATTGGGCCGCCATGATGTCCTCGAAGTACTGGTCGTCCAGAAGGTTGGTGCGTCCCCCGGTGGTGCTTTCGCGGCGGGCCGTGAAGAGCAGCTCGTTGGCGGTGGGGCTGAAGAAGGCGGCGTAGTCGGGGAAGGGCGAGTTGACGTTGGGCCCAAGGTTCGAGATGAGCACCCGCTCGGGCCGCGCCACCAGGCTCGTCGCGGTGGCGCATTCAGCCATGAGCTTGTCGAGCACCGCCACGCGCGCCTGGAAGAGGCCCTGCGCCTGGCGCGACTGCCGGCGCGAGCCCTCGAGCTCGTCTTGCAGGAACTGCTTGAAGGCCAGGTAGGAAGCGGTGGCCTTGTCGAACTGGTAGGTGAGCTGGTAGGCCCTCCCGAGCTGGTAGAGGATGTCGCGGGCCACGCTGTCGTCGGCCTGGTAGGCCAGCTCCAGGTAGTTGATGGCCAGGAACTTGTTGGGCGAGGCGAGGTAGCAGACGCCAATGGCGTAGTTGAGCTGCGGGTTGTGGGGGTTGTATTGGCTGGCGGCCAGGTAGTAGTCGAGCGCGTCGTCGTAATAGTGCCTGCCGCTGTCGAACTCGCGGTTTCCCTGCTTGATGTTGCGCCAGGCGGGTTTGAACCCTTCCTTCTGGACGAAGAAGGCCTCCTTGGGAATTTCGACTTGGGTCTGGGCCTGGGCTTGGAAGTTCGCGCACAAGGCCAGGGAAAGGACGATCAGGCTTGCGTTGGTTCTCATCTTGTGGTGGGTTGTTCGGTCAGGGCATTGTCAGAGCGCGATGATCAGGAACTCGACACGGCGGTTGAGCTGGCGCCCTTCAGGCGTGTCGTTCGTGGCGATCGGATAGCGGAACGAGTAGCCTTCAAATTCGAGACGGTCTTTGTTTATTCCTTTGGAAATCAGATAGTTGACCACGGAGTTGGCCCGGTTTCGCGACAAGTTGCTGTTGTAGGCGTGGTCGCCCTGGTTGTCGGTGTGGCCCGAGATCTCGATGCGCATGGTCGGGTTCTGGTTGAGGATGCGCACCAGCCGGTCCAGCTCGGCGCTCGACTCGGGCCGCAGGTCGAACTTGTCGGTGTCGAAGAAGACGTTCCGGAGGATGACCTTGGCCCCAGCGCGCAGGCGGTTGAGGTCCACGTCCTTGGTGAACTCCTGGTAGCCCGTGGCCAGGGGGATGTCGAAGTGCTCGGAGTGGAAGAGATAGCCCTGGGCCGAGACGGCTATGCCGTAGTTGCGGCCCGAGGGCAGGGGCAGGAGGTACTTGCCCGTCAGGCTGTTCGAGTAGAAGGTCGAGACCAGCTCGCCCGTGGAGTTGTCCACCAGCTCGATGGTGGCCTCCAGCGGCTCGCGGGTGAGGGAGTCGCGGATGGTGCCCTTGAGGATGGTCAGGAAGGGGTTGCTGGTGGGGATCTTCTCCTCGACGACCATCTCGGCCACGGGGCGGTCGATGCTGGCCAGCAGGTTGTCCTCGTTGCTGAGGATGGGCTGCGCCTCGGGGCCCAGGAAGGTGACCCGGTAGATGTCCTGGTAGCCCAGCCCGCCCGCCATCGACGACGAGAAGTAGCCGTATCGGCCGTTGGCGGTCATGACGAAGAAGATGTCGTCGTCGGGGGTGTTGATGGGGAAGCCGAGGTTCTCCGGCGCGGACCACTTGCCATCGGGGCCGAGCTGCGAGCGGAAGATGTCGAACCCGCCCATGCCGCGGTGCCCTTCGGAGCTGAAATACAGGGTCTTGCCATCGGGGTGCATGAAGGCGGACTCCTCCTCCAGGGGCGTGTTGATGGTGGGGCCGAGGTTCTGGACGTTGCCCCATTCGCCCTTCTCGTCGAGCGTGGCCATGTAGATGTCGTGCAGGCCCAGGCTGAGCTTGGGCTCGTCGCTGATGAAGTACATGGTCCGCCCGTCGGGCGAGAAGCAGGCCGAGGGCTCGTGGTCCTTGGAGTTGACAGCGCGCGAGAGCGCCCTGGGCTTGGACCACTGGTTGCCCTTGAGCTCCGAGACGAAGAGGTCGCCGTTGTCGGTGGCGCCGTCGTAGCTGAAGAAGGAGTTGCCGTCGGCCGAGAGGCCCACGGTCGCGTCGTGGTTGCGGGTGTTGACCGGGTCGCCGATGTTGCGGGCCGGCGACCACTGCCCATCGGGCTGGCGGTAGCAGATGTAGATGTCCTCGAAGTGGAAGTTGTCCACCGCGTCGATCTCGCCCCCCGTGCTGCCCGGCCGGCGCGAGGTGAACATCAGCACCGTCTCGTCGGCCGAGATCAGCGGGCTGTAGTCGGGGTAGGGCGAGTTGACCCTGTCGCCGACATTGTCGATGAAGACGCGCAACGGCCTGGCCGTCAGCTCTAAGGCCACCTGGCACTCTCGCCGCCGCCGCTCGATCTCCGGGCCCGAGAAGTTCAGCTCGGCGGGAGAGAGGGAGGCCTTGAAGGTGTCGAACGCGCCAATGGCCTTCTGGAACTGCGAGTTGGCATGCAGGGCCACCCCGTAGTGGAAATAGAGGTCCTTGGTGACCAGCTCGCCATCGAGGGCGATGGATTTCTCAAGGAAGTCCACGGCCATGTCGCGGTGGGTCTGGTCGAAGATGTAGCAGATGCCGATCTTGTAGTTCAGGATGGCGTTCTCGGGGTTGTACTCGTTGGCGAAGAGGTACTTGGGCAGGGCCTCCTTGTAGTACGAAGGGCCAAGCTCGAAGAAGCGGTCCGCTTCGGCGATGTTGTCCCAGGCCTCTCGGAATCCGTCCTTGTCGTCCACCTTGAACTCGCCCCGGTCTATGGGGACGTTCTCCTGCGCGCGCAGCCCTGCCAGGGGAGCCAGGAAGGCCACCAGGCAAGCCAGCGCCAGGAACAGTTCGCGCTTGTGGTTGTCCATGGGCCTGTGGTGTGGGTTCGCGGTTCGAGGCCGGTTCATTCGCAATGCCCTGAGAGCGCCCCGGCGCTCTCCACGCCCAAGGCCTGGGCCTTTTTCCAGTCCTGGCAGGCGCCTGCCTCGTCCTTGAGCATCTCCCTTGCGCTGCCGCGGTTGAAGTAGGCGAAGGCGTACTCGGGGTCCAGCTCGATGGCCTTGTCGAGGGCCGCGACGGCGGCCTGGTAGTCCTCGAGCTTCATCAGGGCCGTGCCGAGGTTGTTGTGGGCGTAGGCGTAGTCGGGCCGCAGCGCGATGGCCTCGCGGAAGTCGCTGGCGGCCCCCTCGAAGTCCTCGAGCTGGAATCGGGCGCTGCCGCGGTTGTTGTAGGCGATGTGGTAGGCGGGGTCGAGCTGGATGGCCTTGTCGTAGGCGGCCACGGCCCCGGCGTAGTCGGCCAGCTTGCGGCGCGCGCTCCCGAGGTTGTTGTGGGCCAGGGCCATGCCGGGCATCAGGGCGATGGCCTTCTCGTAGTCGAGCGCTGCCCCGTTGTAGTCCTCGAGCATCTTCTTGGCGCTCCCGCGGTCGTGGAAGGCGTGGGCGTGCTGGTTGTCGCGCACGATGGCCTCGGTGAAGTCGGCGATGGCCTCGGGGTACTCGGCCTCCAGGAACTTGATCACGCCCCTGTAATAATAGGCGTCCGCCTGGTCGAACCCGTTGGCGATGGCCGCGTCGAGCGCGGGCAGCGCCTGGGCGTAGTCGGCCTGCTGGTACCGGATCACGGCCAGGTTGAAGTGGGCGTTGGGCTGGCTGGGGTCCAGCTCGATGGCCTTGGCGTAGTCGGCCAGGGCGGCCTCGGGGTCCTCCATCCGCGCCCGGGCCACGGCCCGGTTGAAATAAGCTTGGTAAAAGTCGGGCTTGGCCTCCAGGGCCTGCCCAAAAAGTTGCGCCGCTTCTTCCAGCAGGCCCTCCTCCATGCGGGCCACCCCCGAGTTGTAGATGGCCTCCGCCTCTTCTTGTGCGGACAAGCTGCTGGAAATCAGGATGCTGACAAACAAAATCACCAGGTTTTTCATCTTGTGCGAAGAATTGTTTCGCCGCAATTTAGTCATTTTTAAGCAAAACGCCTTCGAGGCACGAACAACTCGCGGCCCCCGCCAGCGGTCTAGGCTTTCACAAGGAAACAAAACTGGAATTTCCTTGCTTTTGATAAGACGCGCTTTTCTGCTAATTTTGTTGAGAAGTCGAGGCCTGCTTGCGGGCGGCTTCCTCAATTGCCACCTGAACGTGTCATTTTTTTGGAAGTCGATTGCACGAAACGAGTCCACAAAGCAATGAAGATTGAACACGAACGCACCGCATAAAAGACTGATCATCAAAATCATTTCAAGCTTGCTTCTCCTGCTCAACTGCCATCAGCCCCTCCTGGCCCAAGGCACCCAGGCCCATGCCGACCTGCTGCTGGGCATCATCAAGTTCACGGACTGGTCCGGCTTTGAGATGTCGTCCGAGGCCCCGATCCGGATCGGGGTGTGGGGCGACGCCGGGTTCGCGGACATCCTTTCGAGCACCGTCCGGGGGCAGCAGGTTTACCATCGCGCGATGGAAGTGGTGGCGGTGGACGCGCTGGAGCAGACCCGGGGCCTCCAGGTGCTCTTCTTCGGCAGCCTCCAGCAGGCCCAGGTGGACCATTGGCTCGCCGAGCGCCAGTCCTCCAGGGTGCTCACCGTGGCCAACGCCCGGGCCGACTTCTGCCAGGACGGAGGCCTGGTCAACATCTTCGTCAGCCAGGGGGCGCCAGCCTTCCAGATCAACTACAGCCGCTGCGTCAGCCTCGGAGTCAAGATCAGCCCGCAGGTGCTCACCAAAGCCGTCATCGTCAACTCTGAATGAACCGCCCATGATTTTCAAGGACAACTCCATCAACACCAAGATCACCACCGTGGTCGTGCTGGCCAGCATGGCGGCCCTGGGCCTTTTCAGCTACGTCTTCAGCTCCTACGACAAGAGGACCACGCTCGAATCCATCACCACCCAGTTGGAGAAGATGGCCAGCATCACCGCCTCCAACAACGTCGGCAACCTCCAGTTCCACGAGATGAGCCAGGGCGACGCCCTCCGCTCCCTCAGCGGCCTGGAGGCCGACACCACCCTGGTCCTGGCCAAGCTCTTCGACCTGCGGGCCGACGAGCACGTGGTCCTGGCCGAGGTCGTCTTCAAGCCTGGCAGGGCCGAGAACCCGGCCCAGCCTCCCGCCCTGGATTCCATCTGGGTGCGCTCCGGCCTGATCTCCATCGTCAAGCCCGTCTTCAACGACACCAACGGCGACGCCGAGCTCGTCGGCCACGTCATGCTCGTGGCCGAGCTCTCCCTGCTCGAAAGCCGCGACAGCGTCATCCTCTTCGCCAGCCTGGGCATGTTCGCCGTTTTCCTGCTCATGGCCCTGATGCTCATCCGCTTCATGCGCCGCATCGTCAGCCAGCCCGTGGCAAGCCTGCACCAGACCATGGCCCAGGTCTCCAAGACCCACGACTACTCCCTGCGCGCCGAAAAGGTCAACGACGACGAGATCGGCAAGCTCTGCGAGGGATTCAACATCATGCTCCAGCAGGTCCAGTTCCAGAACGACGAGGTGCGCAAGGCCAAGGAGCAGGCCGAGCTTTCCCTCAAGGCCAAGGAGCAGTTCCTGGCCAACATGAGCCACGAGATACGAACCCCCATGAACGCCATAACCGGCATGGTGGAGCTCCTGCTCGACACCGACCTCAAGCCCGACCAGGAGAAGTTCCTCACCAACATAAAGGTCTCGGCCGAGAACCTCCTGGTCATCGTCAACGACGTGCTCGACTTCTCCAAGATCGAGGCCGGCCGCATCGAGCTCGAGCGGGTTGACTTCAGCCTGCTCGAGCTGCTCGAGCGCTTCAACAGCACCTTCAAGATGACCTGCGCCAAGAAGGGGATCGCCTTCGACGTGCTCTACGACGAGTTCCTGCCCGACATGGTCGTGGGCGACTCGGTCCGCCTCAACCAGGTCCTGACCAACCTGGCCGGAAACGCCAACAAGTTCACCGAGAAGGGAAGCATCGTGGTCAAGGTCCAGCTCGTGGACGAGAGCGTCGAGGACCTGGTCATCCGGTTCTCGGTCATCGACACCGGCATCGGCATCCCCTCCGACAAGCTCGAGGAGATCTTCCAGAGCTTCAGCCAGGCCAGCAGCAGCACCACCCGAAAGTACGGCGGCACCGGCCTGGGCCTGACCATCTCGCGCCAGCTCGTCGAGCTCCAGGGAGGCAAGATCTACGTCAACAGCGAGCTCGGCAAGGGAAGCACCTTCACCTTCAGCGTGACCCTGGGCCGATCCAGCAAGAAGAACAAGCCCGTGCCCAAGACCCAGCGCCAGAGCCTCAAGGTCGGCGCCGCCCTGCGCCAGAACACCGACCGCAAGCTCTCGGTGCTCGTGGCCGAGGACAACGAGGTCAACCAGTTCTACATCAACACCATCCTTTCCAAGAACAACTTCGAGGTCACCATCGTGGACAACGGCCGCAAGGCCATCGGAAAGCTCAAGCGCCAGACCTTCGACGTGGTCCTGATGGACCTGCACATGCCCGAGATGGACGGCTACGAGGCCACCCTCTACATCCGCAAGGAGATGCCCGAGCCCTTCCGGAACGTCCCCATCATCGCCTTCACGGCCGCCGCCACCAAGGGTGAGGAGGACAAATGCCGCGAAATCGGCATGAACGACTATATTTCCAAGCCTTTCAAGCCCGAATTGCTAATCGACAAAATCATTCGCCTCGTGGGAGACCATTCACCTAGACCCAACCAGAAGATCACCAACCTCGACTACCTCTTCGACATGGCCGATGGCAGCAGCGAAGTGGTCCGCGAGATGATCGAGCTTTTCTTCGGACAAGTCGATGAGTTCAAGACCGACATGCGCGCCTTCCTGGAGCAGAAGGACTACGACAACCTCGGCAAGAAGGCCCACAAGGCCAAATCCTCCGTGGCCATCATGGGCATGAACTCCGTGGCGCAGTACCTCCAGTTCATGGAGTCCTGGGCCAAGAACAAGGAGATGCTCGTGGGCCACTCCAAGTACGCCGAGCTGGTCGAGCGCTTCGTGCGCGACTGCGACCAGGCCGTCGATGAGCTCCGCGACACCCTGGCCGAGATGGGCGACTAGCGCCGATCCTCCAGCTCCAGCAGGGCCTTGAGCCGGAGGCCCTGCCTTTCCGCGTCCACCCGCAGCCGGCCCCGGGCCTTGGCCAGCATCCGCTGGAGCTCCCCCAGATCGAGCTCCAGCGCTGGGGTGCCGCCCAGCGCCTGGAGCACGTCGCCCGCCTCCAGCCCGGCCAGCGCGGCCGGCGAGCCCGGCTCCACCCGGTCCACCACGTAGAAGCGCAGCCCCGGCAGCGGCTGCGCCAGCTCCAGCCCCGTGCGGTTGAACAGGAAGGGCGCCCGGAGGTTCGGGTTCGGCACGAACAGCACCCGGCCCCCGCGGTAGTCGAGCACCACCCGGAAGCGCCGGAACACCTCCGCCCCCAGGCTGCCGTTGCGCCCGTCGGCCACGAAGGCCCTGTCCAGCGAGGCCGAGTCCGGGATGGCCACCGTCGGCCGCTCCAGCGTCCAAGGCCCGATGGCCAGGGCCGCGACGGTTCCCCGGAGGCCCGCGATCTCGCCCGCGAGGCCCTCGCCCAGGAAGGCCGGCGTGGCGTCGCGGGGAAGTTCCAGCTCCGGCGAGCTTTCCGGGAACAGCCACAGCGCGTCGCTGGCCCCCGTGTCCAGCAGCAGCTTCACCCGCGCCCAGCGCCCATCGTCGAACTGTATCCGGAGCTCCACGAAGGGCCGCCCGTGCTCGACCAGCAGCGGAAGCCAGACCCCGCGGCGGCTCCGCCGGGCCTGGTAGCCCTCCCGCTCGTGGAAGCGCGCCCAGCCGTGCTCGTAGCTCAGCTCCACCACGAAGCTGTCGTAGAGGTCGAAGCCGACAAGCCCGTTCACCCGGGTGCCGAGCTTCTCCGAGAGCTGGAAGATGTCCTGCTCCAGCACGTTCAGGTCCACCGAGTCGCCCACGATGCCCGCGAAGGCCAGCAGGTTGCCCCGGGTGGCCAGGGCCTTGAGGGGGCCCTGGCCGCCCAGCCCGTTGATCGTGATGGGCCGCGCGTCGGGGAAGGCCAGCTCGCCCAGGCCCGAGAGGTCGGTCAGCAGCCCCGTCCTGACCCCGGTGTCCAGGATCAGCCGCAGGCTGTCCGTGCCGTTGACGGTGGCCCAGAGCAGCACCAGGTTGTTGGCCAGCTCGAAGCGGACCTTGGCGCTCGAGCGCCCCGGCGGCTCCAGCCGCATCGACGGCCGCTGGGCCCAGGCCGCCGGGCCCAGCCCGCAGCACAGGGCCAGGAGAAGCCACAGCGGCGGCGGCAGGCGGGGAATCATCGGGCGCATCGGGGGCGGTTCGGGTCTTCCGCGCAAGTTACGCGATTTGCCTTTATCTTTGGCCCAACACCCAAGCCCAACCATGTCGCTGCAAAAAGTCCTCTACTCCAACTCCTGGCTCTCGGCCACCCTCGGCGAGCTGCTGACCCTGCTGCTGATGCTGGCCGTCAACGTCTTCCTGATCTGGGCCTTGACCCGCCTCTTCCGCCGCAAGCAGCAGGAGCAGAACGCCTCGGCCAAGGCCAGCGGCATCGTCCTGGGAGGCCTCCAGCTCCTGCTCTGGGGCGGCATGGCCTTCTACTTCATGGCCCGCTTCTGGCGCTACTTCGAGTACCGCGACTTCTGGGGCTACCGCATCCTCCGCGAGGGCAGCTTCACCCTGCGCATGCAGGACGTGGCCCTGGTGTCCCTGGTTCTGGTCGGCACCGTGGTCATCGTGGTGGGCGCCAAGCGCATACTGCTCCAGCTCGTGGCCACGCAGACCGTCGGGCAGGAGAACGCCAACGCCCTGCTCGGCTCCATCCGGCGCCTGACCTGGCTGGTGGCCCTCATGCTGCTGCTCCGGCAGATAGGCATCATGTTCCGCGTCGAGAGCTATTTCACCAAGAACCTCATCAACACCGAGAGCTTCAAGATCGCGCCCTTCGACATCGGCGCGGGCATCTTCGTGCTCCTGGCCACCCACCTGCTCCTGCTCCTGCTCCAGAAGCTCTTCAACCGCTACGCCAGCGAGAAGAAGCTCGAGGTGGGCACCCAGAACTCCATCTTCCAGATCATCCGCTACTTCACCTGGATCCTGGCCCTCACCCTGACCCTGGAGACCGTCGGCGTCGAGCTGACCCTGCTCCTGGCCGGCTCGGCCGCCCTGCTCGTGGGCATCGGCCTGGGCTTGCAGCAGACCTTCAACGACATCTTCTCGGGCTTCATCCTGCTCTTCGAGCGCAACCTCAAGATCAAGGACATCGTCGAGCTCGACGGCAAGGTCGGCGAGGTGCAGCAGATAGGCGTCCGCACCTCCAAGATCCGCACCCGCGACAACATCGAGCTGACCCTGCCCAACTCCCGCTTCGTCATCGACCCCATCGTCAACTGGAGCAACATCTCCGGAAACATCCGGATCCGCGTCAACGTCAGCGTCGCGCATGGCTCCGACGTGCGGCTGGTCCGCCAACTGCTCATCGAGTGCGCCCTGGCCCACCCCTGGGTCGCCCCCGATCCCGCGCCCGACGTCTTCTTCCGCAACTTCGGCGCCTCCTCGCTCGACTTCCAGCTCTTGTTCTGGACCGACCACGTGTTCTTCTACGAGAAGATTTCCAGCGACATACGGTTCACCATCGAGGCCGCCTTCCGCGAGCAGGGAGTCCAGATTCCTTTCCAGCAGATGGACCTCCACCTCAAATCCGGGCCCTGGAACAGGTTCCCCAGCGACTAGGGACAGGCAAGGGCACCGGCCCCGCGCCGCGGGGCTTCCGGGGGGAGCAGTCCGTCCCGCCTGGGCTTGCCCCAGGCTACTGGGCGAACCACTTCAGAGCGTCCTCCTCGCTCCGGAGCGTCATTTGTTGGAAGGGTATCTCGCCCGCCTCCTCCAAGGTTTGCTCCGTGGCCATTTCCACAAAGAAATCCTCTGGAAGGATCAGGGCGAATTTCTTGACCCCCGCGCCAAGCAGCGCGCCCAGGATCTGCTGGGCCACCAAGGCCTGCTCTTGGATGGTGTACATGTATTTGCTCATCGAGTCGTTCGCCAGGAAGCAGGCCGGCCTGTGTTGCCTGGCAAGATCGGCAAACTTCTGCAGCAGCTCGAGCATCTGCCCAGATTCCATCATTTCGGATGCCGGCTTCCATCGGCTCAGCAAGATGCTTTTCTCCTCATCGAAGAGGATGCTTATGAACTCGTTTTCAAGCAATGTTTTCATGGGGATGGTTTTGATGTGGCAAGCCAACAGGATTCGAGAGGATGGGCGTGGAGCGGTCCCGCGAAGGTAAGCGGAAAATGCCAAGGCGCAAATCGTCGGGCAAACTGCCCGTGGATGCCAGGTCGCTGCCAAAGGCCAAATGCCCGAAGCGCCAAGCATACCATCAAGAAACCCTTGCCAACCCTAGGATTCCTGGGTCGATAGGGTTGCATCCATCACTTGTCAGAATTTCTAATGGTACCAAGTTGCCATCCGGCGCGACAGACTGACTTGAAGCGTCTTGGTTTTCGCGTTGAACGCCTGCGGGGTTCTGGTTCGCGGCGGTTCTCCGCTCCCCGGATTTCATCCGGGGCTATCCACATTCAATCCCTTCGGGATGGGCAAAGCGGCCCGATTTTGTCGGGAACTCATGTTTCGGATATTTCACCCTCGAAAGCGGCTTGGCATAAGACCTTATTTTTGGGCAAAACCTTAGTGGAAAATCAATTGGCGGAATCAAAATAACCTTATTTTACCCATGAATTTGCAAAGATGGAAAAGCAAGTTTGGGCGCGGTCTAAAAAGGTCATTTCTAAAATTCGCTTTCAAAAATTATCATTGATTATCAATTGGTTACAAATAGAAAAATGCAAATAATGGTTTTTATGCTGGACCCAGTCTTGCTTATCGCATATGGTTTTTCCTTGCCAATCGCCGTCCCACTCATC
>JFJP01002139.1_pt1 | contig 13908 bp, 7 predicted proteins | sample 431651 | NCBI WGS metagenome assembly JFJP01 (sample SAMN02602958, study PRJNA72255) | Microbial mat metagenome, whole genome shotgun sequencing project. | biome: fresh water; feature: sink hole; material: water; isolation source: purple microbial (photo- and chemosynthetic) mats found in... | reverse complement strand
GCGCCCGTCCCATTGCGCCAGCCAGTCCAGCCCGGCCGCCAGCCGCTCGGCATCGAAGCCGGGCGGGGGCGGGGGGGCGCCGCAGACAGTGTGGAACTCCGCCAGCACGGCGGCCGGCGCTTGGGCGAAACGTTTGCGCATGTGCGCGAGCAGGCGCGGCGCCACGGCCGGCGCATAGCCGCTCGTTTCGGTGAAACGGGGGAAGCCGTTGATTGACAGCAGGCGGCGCCAGGGGTGGCGGAAGACCGGGTGCGCCTGCGTCAGCCACCAGCAGACGCCGAGCGAGTGACCGACAGCGACAAACGCTTCGTCCGGCGCCAGGGCGGGCAAGCGGGGCGCGCCGAAGAAGCCGAGATCGACGGTCTCGACCCGGTGGCCGGGCGCCAGCAGTGCGCGGACATCGTTCCAGACGCCGTGGTCAAAACTCCAGCCGTGGACGAGCACGATGGTCGCCATCAGTCACGCCTTGGCAGGGTTGCGGCAGCGGCCAGCACCTGGCCGAACTGTGCCTCCGACAGCGCGGACGACAGCGAAAAGCGCAGTCGCGCCGTGCCGTCCGGTACCGTGGGCGGGCGGATGGCGATGGCGAGGACGCCGGCTGCTGCCATGTGTTGGGCGGCGGCCAGCGCGGCGGCTTCGGTGCCGACCACGGCGGGAACGATCTGCGTGGTCGACTCCAGCGTGGCGTAGCCGCGTGCCTGCAGCGTTGTCCGCAACTGCTCCGCCATCGCGGCCACGCGGCTGCGTTCGGCGTCCATGGCGGGGACCAGATCCAGCGCGGCGTCCAGCGCGCCGAGCGCGGCCGGGGCCGGCGCGGTGCTGTAGATGAACCCGTCACAGCGGTTGACCAGCCAGTCGATCAGCAGCTTCGAGCCGGCGACGTAAGCGCCCGCTCCGCCCAGAGCCTTTCCCAGCGTGCCCATCACCACCGGAACCTGGCCGGGGGCAAGCGCCGCCAGCCCGCGGCCGCCCGGCCCCAGAATACCCGTTGCATGCGCTTCGTCCAGATAGAGAATGGCGTGGTGCCGCTCGGCCAGGGCCGCGAGGGCGGGCACGTCGGCGCGGTTGCCGTCCATGCTGAAGACCGATTCGGCGACGATGAAACGCATTTCGCCAGGATTCAGCGCCAGCAGCGACTCAAGGTGGGCGAGGTCGTTGTGGCGGTAGCGGATCTGGTGGATGCCGCGACAGCCGGCGTGCAGGCTGGCGTGGTTGAGCCGGTCGGTGAAGACGACGGGTTTGTCGCTGTCCGGGGCAAGTTCGAACAGGGCGGGCAGCACCGAGCTGTTGAGTTGATAACCGGTGGCAAAGATCAGCGCCGCTTCGGTGCCCTTGAAGGCGGCGAGCCTCGCTTCAAGATCGAGCAGCGCCTGCGTGGTGCCGGTGACCAGCCGCGAGGCGCGGCTACCGGCGCCGTGTGCGCGCATCCAGGCGTCGGCGCGCTCGATGACGAGCGGGTGGCGCGAAAGGCCGAGGTAATCGTTGGACGACACATCGATAAGGCCCGGGTCGGCGGCGCGCAGGTGGCGGCGCCGGTGCGCCGCCGCCAGGCTGTCGAGGTGTTGGGCGATGCGGCTGTCGAGATTAGTCATGCGGAAATCCTTTCGACCAGGTGGCGATAACCTCGCACACGGCCGTGGTCAGCCGGGCGAGGTCGGCTTTATCGATGATGAAGGGCGGCGCGAGATAGACGATATTACCGAAGGGGCGCACCCAGACGCCGCGTTCGACGAAGGCCGGCCGCAGCGCCGATGCCGCCATGGTGTCGAGTTGCACCACGCCGATGGCGCCCTTGACGCGCACGTCGACCACGCCAGGCAGGGCGCGGCAGGGTGCCAGTTCCCGGTGCAATTGCGCCTCGATGGCGGCGACCTGCGCCAGTCGCGGTTCGCGCTCGAACAGGTCGAGCGAGGCATTGGCGGCAGCGCAGGCCAGCGGGTTGGCCATGAAGGTGGGGCCGTGCATGAAGGCGCCTTCGTTTCGCGTCGAGCGGAAGGCGTCGAACACGCGCGTCGTGGCGACGGTGGCGGCCAGCGGCAGGGTGCCGCCCGTCAGCGCCTTCGACAGGCACATCAGGTCGGGCACGCTGCCACCGCATTTGTCATCACCCGCGCAGGCGAACAGGCGGCCAGTGCGGCCGAAGCCGGTCATGATTTCGTCGGCGATCAGCAAGACGTCGTGGCGGTCGCAGGCGGCACGGATGAAGGCCAGCGTGGCGGCATCGTGAAAGCGCATGCCGCCGGCGCCTTGCACCAGCGGTTCGACGATGACGGCTGCGGTATCGTGGCGCTGCGCCGCCAGCAGGTGGTCGAAGGCGGCCCGTTCGGGTTCCGTGCGCGGCAGGGCGGCAAAGGTCTGCGGCACGCGCCAGGCGGCGACGGCGTCGTGAAAGCCGGTGGCGGGGTCGGTGACGGAGAGCGCGCCGAGGGTGTCGCCGTGATAGCCGTGACTGAAGGCGATGAAACGGTGACGATCCTGGCCGCGGTTGCGCCAGAACTGCACGGCCATTTTCAGCGCGATCTCGACCGCCACCGAGCCGGATTCGGAAAAGAAAACGTGGTTCAGTTGCCGCTCGTTGTCGCCCGGCAGCAAGCTTGCCAGCCGCGCGGCCAGCGTGTAGGCCGGTTCGTGGGCCAGTCCGGCGAACATGACGTGCGGCAGCCGGTCCAGTTGCGCCGCCAGGGCGGCGCGAATATGCGGGTGGCTGTAACCGTGGCAGGCCGTCCACCATGACGAAATGCCGTCGATCAGCGTGCGGCCGTCGGCGAGTTCAAGGCGGACGCCGTCGGCGGAAACCACCGGCAAGGGCAGCGGCGCGTTCGCCATCTGCGTGTAAGGCAGCCAGACGTGGTCGAGAGAAAGCCAGGGGGGTGCGGCGGGGGACATGGCGGGAGCCGCTAGAATGCCGTCGATGAAACGCGCGTATTTTATCACCGCCACCGGCACCGACCTCGGCAAAACCTGGCTTACGGCGGGCATTGCCCAGGCGTGTCACCAGCGCGGTGTCGGGGTACGCGCGCTGAAGCCGGTGATGAGCGGCTACGACGCTGCCAATCCGGCCGCGAGCGATGCCGGGGTGTTGCTGCAAAAAGTCGGCGATAGCGGTACGGCACCATTGGTGCCAATGGTGCCAACAGCGCCCGCGGTGGCCGCCATCGCGCCCTGGCGCTTTGCCGCGCCCGTGTCGCCCGACCGCGCGGCCGCGCTGGAAGGCCGGATCATCGACTTCGAACAATTGCTCGGCTGGTGCCGCGGCGAGATCGACCACGACCACGAGGACGACGGCCTGCTGCTGATCGAGGGTATCGGCGGCGTCATGACGCCACTCGACAATCACCATACGGTGCGCGACTGGATCGCCGCGTTGGCGGCGCCGACCTTGCTGGTGGCGGGTACTTATCTCGGTGCGTTGTCGCACACCCTCACCGCGCTGGCGGCGTTGCGCGAGGTGGGCGTCGTGCCGGCGGCCGTGGTGGTGAACGAATCGTCCGCCAGTACGGTGAGTGTCGAGGATTGCGTCGCCTCGCTCGCGCCGCATCTCGGTGGCATTCCGCTTATTATTCAGCGACGCGATGACGCGGCGGGCCTGATACGGCTGGCCGATTTTCTGACGAAGGACAGCCCATGAAATACCGTGACCTGCGCGACTTCATCGCCCAGCTTGAAGCCTTGGGTGAATTGAAACGGGTCGTTGTCGAAGTCGACCCGCATCTTGAAATGACCGAAATCTGCGACCGCGTGCTGCGGGCCGGCGGGCCGGCGATCCTGTTCGAGAATCCGAAGGGGCAAGCCAAACCACCGTCCGGACAAAGGCGGATGCCCGTGCTGGCCAATCTCTTTGGCACGCCGCGCCGCGTGGCGCTTGGCATGGGCGAGGAATCGACCGACGCCCTGCGCGAAGTCGGCAAGCTGCTCGCCTATCTCAAGGAACCCGAACCGCCGCGCGGCCTCAAGGACGCCTGGGACAAACTGCCGGTGCTGAAGCAGGTGCTCAACATGGCGCCCAAGGTGGTGTCGTCGGCGCCCTGCCAGGAAGTGGTGTGGGAAGGCAAGGACGTCGACCTCGCCCGACTGCCGGTGCAAACCTGCTGGCCGGGCGACGCCGGGCCGCTGATCACCTGGGGGTTGGTGGTGACGCGCGGGCCCAACAAGGCGCGGCAGAATCTCGGCATCTATCGCCAGCAGGTCATCGCGCCCAACAAGGTCATCATGCGCTGGCTGGCGCATCGCGGCGGCGCGCTCGATTTTCGCGATCATTGCGAGAAAAATCCCGGCCAGCCTTTCCCCGTGGCGGTGGTGATCGGCGCCGATCCGGCCACTATCCTTGGCGCGGTGACGCCCGTGCCGGATTCGCTGTCCGAATACCAGTTCGCCGGCCTGCTGCGCGGTGCCCGCACCGAACTGGTGAAGTGCCTCGGGTCGGATTTGCAGGTGCCGGCCTTCGCCGAAATCGTACTCGAAGGCGTCATCCACGCCGGCGAGACTGCGCAAGAAGGACCGTTCGGCGACCACACCGGCTACTACAACGAAGTGGCCGATTTCCCCGTCTTCACCGTCGAGCGCATGACGATGCGGCGCGATCCGATTTACCACAGCACCTACACCGGCAAGCCGCCCGACGAGCCGGCCATGCTCGGCGTGGCGCTCAACGAAGTGTTCGTGCCGCTGCTGCAAAAGCAGTTTCCCGAGATCGTCGATTTCTACCTGCCGCCCGAAGGGTGTTCCTACCGCATGGCCGTGGTGTCGATCAAGAAACAGTATCCGGGCCACGCCAAGCGCGTGATGTTCGGCATCTGGAGCTTCCTGCGGCAGTTCATGTATACCAAGTTCATCATCGTCACCGACGACGATATCGACATCCGCGCCTGGCCCGAAGTGATCTGGGCGCTGACCACCCGCGTCGATGCCGCCCGCGACACCCTGATCGCCGAGAACACCCCCATCGACTACCTCGACTTCGCTTCGCCCGTCGCCAGCTTGGGCAGCAAGATGGGCATCGACGCCACCAACAAATGGCCGGGCGAAACGAACCGCGAATGGGGCCGACCCATCGCCATGGATGCCGCCGTGAAGCAGCGCATCGACGATTTGTGGGGCAGTTTCGGCTTGTAGCGGAGCGGGAAGTCCGAGAGGAGGCCATCCCGCTCAACAGCCCGACGCTGGTCGGCGGGGAACGGGGGGGGTAAAATCGCGCCCTCATGCCTGCTCCACGTTTTGTTCATCTCCGTCTCCACAGTGAATATTCGATCACCGATGGCTTGACACGTCTTGCCGACGCGGTCAAGGCGGCGACGGCCGATGACATGCCGGCACTGGCGCTGACCGACCTGGCCAATCTGTTCGGCATGGTCAAGTTCTACACCGCGGCGCGCGGTGCGGGTATCAAGCCAATCATCGGCGCCGATGTCTGGGTAACGACGGCGGGCGCCGGTGACCGGGGCGGCGATGGCAGCCGCGACACCCCCACGCGCCTGCTATTGCTGGCCAAGAGCCGCGCCGGACTGTTGCGACTGTGCGAAGTGATGTCGGCGGCCTATCTGGGTCCGCGCCGCCACGGTCGCGCCGAAATTGCCGTGGCCGCGCTGGCGGACGGCGACAACAACGGCCTCATTGCGTTGTCGGGCGCGGCGCTGGGCGACGTCGGCCAGTGGCTGCTGGCCGGCAAGGGTGAAAAAGCCGAAGAGAGCGCCCGCGCCTGGGCCGCGCTCTTCCCCGGCAATTACTACCTCGAAGTGCAGCGCCATTGCGGCGCCCTGCCCGCCGCGAGGGAAGAAGCGCTGGTGCGGCAGACGGCATCGCTCGCCGGGGCGCTGGCGCTGCCGCTGGTGGCGACGCATGCCGTGCAGTTTATCGATCGCACCGACTTCATGGCGCACGAGGCGCGCGTCTGCATTGCCGATGGCTTTGAACTGGCCGATACGCGCCGGCCGAAGACCTTCAGCGACGAGCAGTATTTCAAGACCCAGGCCGAGATGGCCGAACTGTTTGCCGACCTGCCGGAAGCCCTTGAGAACTCGGTCGAAATCGCGCGCCGCTGCAACCTTTCGCTGGAACTCGGCAAGAACTACCTGCCGCAATTTCCGACGCCCGCCGGCATCACACTCGACGAGCACCTGGCCAACGAGTCGCGCGCCGGTCTTGAAGTCCGCCTGCTGCAACTCTTCCCCGATCCGGCCGAGCGCGAGAGCCGTCGCGCCGAGTACGCCGAACGGCTCGAATTCGAGATCAAGACCATCCAGAAGATGGGCTTCCCGGGCTATTTCCTGATCGTCGCCGACTTCATCAACTGGGCCAAGAACAACGGTGTGCCGGTGGGGCCGGGTCGCGGCTCCGGCGCCGGCTCGCTGGTGGCCTACAGTCTCAAGATCACCAACCTCGACCCGATTCGCTACGAACTGCTGTTCGAGCGCTTCCTCAACCCCGAGCGGGTGTCGATGCCTGACTTCGACATCGACTTCTGCCAGGAAGGCCGCGACCGCGTTATCGAATACGTCAAGCAGCACTACGGCGCCCACGCCGTGTCGCAGATCGTCACCTTCGGCACCCTGGCGGCCAAGGCGGTGATCCGCGACGTTGGCCGCGTGCTTGCCCTGCCCTACAATTTCGTCGACCAGTTCGCCAAGCTGATTCCCAACGAACTCGGCATCACGCTGGAAAAAGCGCGCGAAGCCGAGCCGCAAATCCTCGACCGCACCGAGCGCGAGGAGGAACTCAAACAGTTATGGACGCTGGCGGAGAAGCTCGAAGGCCTCACCCGCAACATCGGCATGCATGCCGGCGGCGTGCTGATCGCACCGGGCAAGCTGACCGACTTCTGCCCGCTTTACTCGGCCAATGGCGACAACGAATCGGTGATGAGCCAGTTCGACAAGGACGACGTCGAGAAAGCCGGCCTGGTGAAGTTCGACTTTCTCGGCCTGCGCACCCTGACCATCCTCGACGAGGCGGTAAAGTCGATCAAGCGCGTGGAAGGCGTGGATATCGACCTCGACGCCCTGCCGCTCGACGACAAGGAAACCTACGACAAGATTTTCAAGAACGCCAACACCGTGGCCGTGTTCCAGTTTGAATCGGGCGGCATGCAGGAGATGTTGAAGCAGGCGAAACCCGACCGACTGGAAGACCTGATCGCCTTGAACGCGCTCTACCGGCCGGGGCCGATGGACTTCATTCCGACCTTCATCGCGCGCAAACATGGCCGCGAGCGGGTGATTTACCCACACCCCTGCCTCGAACCCGTGCTATCGAACACCTACGGCATCATGGTGTATCAGGAACAGGTGATGCGGGCGGCGCAGGTGGTGGCCAACTACTCGCTCGGCGGCGCCGACATGCTGCGCCGCGCGATGGGCAAGAAGAAGCCCGAGGAGATGGCCCAACAGCGCGAAATCTTCGTCAAGGGCGCTGCCGAAAACAGCATCGGCGAAGAGAAGGCCAACGAAATCTTCGACACCATGGAGAAGTTCGCCGGCTACGGTTTCAACAAATCGCACGCCGCCGCCTATTCGCTGGTGGCCTATCACACGGCCTGGCTCAAGTGCCACTACCCGGCGGCCTTTGTGGCGGCGACGCTGTCGTCGGAAATGGCCAACACCGACAAGGTGCAGTTCTTCTTCAATGATGCCCGCGACAACGGTATCGTCTTCCTGCCGCCCGACATCAACGCGGGCGGCATCCGCTTCGAACCGGTGGACAAGAACACCCTCCGCTACGGCCTCGGCGCGATCAAGGGCACCGGCGAATCGGCGTTGGGCGCGATCCTCAAGGCGCGCGAAGGCAATGGAGAGAGTAACGGCAAAGGGGCCGGCCCCTTCGTCGACCTCTTCGACTTCTGTCGCCGCATCGACAAGCGCGTGGTCAACCGGCGCGTCATCGATGCGCTGATCCGCGCCGGCGCCTTCGACGCGCTGGACGGCAACCGGGCGAAGATGCTGGCTTCGGTGGGCATTGCGCTGGAGGTGGCCGAGCAGGCTGAGCGCAACGCGATGCAGAGCGGGCTGTTCGATATGGGCGATGACGGCAGCGACAGTCAGATTGGCTACGTCGAAGTGCCGCCATGGGGCGAGCGCGAACAACTGTTGCAGGAAAAAACCGCGCTCGGCTTCTTCCTCTCCGGCCACCCGTTCAACGCCTACCGTGCCGAACTGGCCTGCTTCGTCAAGCGCGGACTCGGGCAGATCGAGGCGCAGAAGGAACCGCAACTGCTGGCCGGCGTGGTGCTGGCCACGCGCACACAGATGACCCGCCGCGGCAAGATGGCCATCGTCACCCTCGACGACGGCGCGGCGCAGGTCGAACTGACGGTGTTCAACGAACTGTGGGACGCCGAGCGCAACAAGATCAAGGAAGACGAGTTGCTGCTGGTCGAAGGCAAGGTTGGCCGCGACGACTACAGCGGCAGCGGCCTGCGCGTCACGGCGGAGCGCCTGATGACGCTGGGCGAGGCGCGCGGCCGCTATGCACGGCAGTTGCGACTGTCGCTCAATGGCGGCTCGCGCGCGGAAACCGCCGGCAAGCTGCAAACCCTGCTCGCCCCCTACCGCAGCGGCGGCTGCCCGGTGCGGCTGTGCTATCGCAACGCCGCCGCCGAAGCCGAGTTGCTGCTGCCCGAATCCTGGCGCGTGCGCCTCGACGACGACCTGCTCGCGGGTCTGGGCGAATGGCTCTCCCCCGCCAACGTAAAGGTGATTTACCAGTGATCCAGCTGATCGACAGCGCCCTGCTCGACGAAGTCGGCGCCGAGGCCCGACGGGCTCCGCGCGGCCGCAAGAATCGCAACTTTCACCCGCGCGACGACTATCCCGCCCATCGCCTGCTCAACGCCATGGAACCCGGCTCTTACATCGCGCCGCACCGCCACCTCGACCCGACCAAGGACGAGACGATGGTGGTGGTGCGCGGCACGCTGGGGCTGCTGATCTTCGACGATGCGGGTAAAGTGACGTTCCGGCAAAAAGTCGGCGGTAGCGGTACGGCAGTGGGGATGGATATCGGGCACGGCACCTGGCATACGGTGCTCGCCCTCGAAACCGGCACCGTTTTCCTTGAAGCCAAGTCCGGCCCCTACCTGCCGCTTGAAGCAGCGGAACGCGCTCCCTGGGCGCCGGCGGAAGCAACGCCGGCCGCCGTTGAATACCTGGCCAGCCTGCAACGGCTGTTCGATTGAATTCTTATCATTGCAACAAATACAAAAATGAACTCGAGACAATTCGCCCGCGTTACCAATTCGACGAGCCAGCTTAAACCCCTGAACCGGAGCAAGCCAACCGCCGAACTCTCCCAACTACCGCCGCTGGGCATGGATGCCGAGGCGCTGGCACTGGACATCCGCCGCTACTTCGGCAACTTCCTTGGGCGCGACCGCTATTGCATCTCCACGCATTATCCTTACCAGGCGCTGGTGCTGGCGCTGCGCGACCGCCTGATGCAGCGCTGGAAGCGCACCCGCTACGCCTACGAAGAGGCCGGCGCCAAGCATGCCTACTATCTCTCGCTCGAATTCCTGATGGGACGCACGCTGGGCAACTCGTTGCTGAACCTCGGCCTCGGCACCACGGTCGAAACCGTACTGCGCCAACTGGGCCTCGATATCGAGGAACTGATCGACAACGAAAACGATGCCGGTCTCGGCAACGGCGGCCTCGGCCGGCTGGCGGCCTGTTTTCTCGATAGCTGCGCCACGCTGCAACTGCCGGTGATGGGTTACGGCATCCGCTACGAGTACGGCATGTTTCGCCAGCACATCGAAAATTGCCACCAGGTAGAAGAGCCGGATCATTGGTTGCGCGAAGGCAACCCCTGGGAACTGGAGCGACCCGAACTCACGCGCCGCATCCGCTATGGCGGCCACACCGAATACTATCGGGATGCCGATGGTCGCCAGCATGCGCAATGGCTCGGCAGCCATGACGTGCTGGCCGTGCCCTTCGACACCCCCATCCCCGGCTATCACAACGACACGGTCAACATCCTGCGGCTGTGGAAGGCGGCGGCCACCGACGAGTTCGACCTCGGCGAATTCAACGCCGGCTCCTACACCGAGTCGGTGGCGGCCAAGAACGCCGCCGAGAACATCACCATGGTGCTCTACCCCAACGACTCCAGCGAGAACGGCAAGGAACTGCGCCTCAAACAGCAATATTTCCTCGCCTCGGCCAGCCTGCAAGATGTGCTTGAGTGCTGGGCCATCCACCACGGCAACGACTTCAGCCGCTTCGCCGAGTTGAATTGCTTCCAGCTTAACGACACCCACCCCAGCTGCGCCGTGCCGGAACTGATGCGGCTGCTGATCGACGATCACATGCTCGAATGGGAAGACGCGTGGGCCATCGTCACTAAAACCATGGCCTACACCAATCACACCTTGCTGCCGGAGGCGCTGGAAAAATGGTCGGTGCGCCTCTTCGGCCAGTTGCTGCCGCGCCTGCTGGACATCATCTACGGCATCAACGCCCGCTTCCTCAAGGAAGTGGCGCGGCGCTGGCCGGGCGACAATGAGCGGCTGATGCGCATGTCGTTGATCGAGGAAGGCAACGAACCGCAGGTGCGCATGGCCTACCTTGCCATCGTTGGCAGTTTCTCCGTCAATGGCGTGGCCCAACTGCATTCCGACCTGCTGCAACATGGGCTGTTCCACGATTTTTACGAACTGTGGCCGCACAAGTTCAACAACAAGACCAACGGCGTGACGCAACGGCGCTGGCTGGCCTCCGCCAACCCGGCGCTGGCCCAACTGATCACCGACACCATCGGCGACCGCTGGATTACCAAGCTCGACGACCTGCGCGGTCTCGCCAGCCATGCCGACGATGCCGCTTTCCGCGACCGCTGGCATGCGGTCAAGCGCGCCAACAAGGTGAAGCTGGCGGAACTGGTCAAGCGCGACTGCAATGTGGCCTTCGATCCCGATGCGATGTTCGATGTGCAGGTCAAGCGCATCCACGAATACAAGCGGCAACTGCTCAACGTGCTCCACGTCATCCACCTGTATGCTCGCCTCAAGGCTGGCCACGCGGGTGAATGGACGCCGCGCTGCGTGCTGATCGGCGGCAAGGCGGCGCCCGGCTATTTCATCGCCAAGCGCATCATCACCCTGACCTGTAAGGTGGCGGAGGTGGTCAATGACGATGCGGATGTGAATAACTGGCTCAAACTGGCCTTCCTGCCCAACTACCGGGTCTCCGCGATGGAAACCATCGCACCCGGCAGCGACCTTTCCGAACAGATTTCCACCGCCGGCAAAGAGGCTTCGGGCACCGGCAACATGAAGTTCATGATGAACGGCGCGATAACCATCGGCACCCTCGATGGCGCCAACATCGAGATTCGCGAAGAGGTCGGCGACGACAACTTCTTCCTCTTCGGCCTCACCGCCAGTCAGGTTGAGGCGACCCGTGGCAACTACGACCCCAACGGCATCATCGCCGCCGACCCCGATCTTCGGCGGGTAATGGAGTTGCTCGAATCCGGCCACTTCAACCATCTGGAACCCGGTCTGTTCGATCCCCTCATCGCCGCCATTCGCAACCCGCACGACCCCTGGCTGGTCGCGGCGGACTTCCGTTCCTTCATCAATGCCCAGGAACGCGCGGCAACGGCCTACCGCGACCGCGAGCGGTGGACCCGCATGAGCATTCTCAACACCGCCACCAGCGGCAAGTTTTCGACCGATCGCACGATGGAGGAATACAACGCGGAGATTTGGAAGCTGACACCCGTGGCGCCGAAGGCGTAGCGGCTGCGCGGACCATGTCCGACCTGCTGCGCGGTCTCAACCCGGAACAGCTCGCCGCCGTCACCCTGCCGCCGCAACACGCGTTGATCCTGGCCGGCGCCGGTTCGGGCAAGACGCGGGTGCTGACCACGCGCATCGCCTGGCTGCTGTCCACCGGCCAGGCCAGCCAGCAGAGCGTGCTGGCGGTCACCTTCACCAACAAGGCGGCGAAGGAGATGCTGGCGCGCTTGGCGGGCATGCTGCCGATCTACGTCAAAAGCATGTGGATCGGCACCTTTCACGGCCTCTGCAACCGCCTGCTGCGCGCCCATCACCGCGACGCCGCGCTGCCGCAACTGTTCCAGATTCTCGACTCGGCCGACCAGCTCTCGGCCATCAAGCGACTGCTGAAATCGCTCAACATCGACGACGAGAAGTTCCCGCCGCGCGAATTGCAGCACTTCATCAACGGTCAGAAGGAAGCCGGCCTGCGCGCCAACGCCGTCGAGGCCTCATTTGGACACATGGACGATTACAGCCGCAAACGGATCGAGCTGTACGAGTCCTACGACGCGCAGTGCCAGAAGGAAGGCGTGGTCGATTTCGCCGAACTGCTGCTGCGCTCCTACGAATTGCTCGCACGCAACGAACCGCTACGCCGCCACTATCAGGAACGCTTCCGCCACATCCTCGTGGACGAGTTCCAGGACACCAACGTCCTCCAGTACAAATGGCTGAAGCTGCTGGCCGGCCAGGGTCGGGAAAATGGCGCGGCGATGTTCGCCGTGGGCGACGACGACCAGTCTATCTATGCGTTCAGGGGCGCCGACGTCGGCAACATGCGTGATTTCGAACGCGAGTTTGCCGTGAAAAACGTCATCCGTCTCGAACAGAACTACCGCTCGCACGGCAACATCCTCGACGCCGCCAATGCCATCATCAAGAACAACGCCAAGCGGCTCGGCAAGAACCTGTGGACGGAGGCCGGCAGCGGCGAGCCGATCCGCGTCTACGAAGCCTATTCCGACCTCGACGAAGCGCGCTGGACCGTCGATGAAATCAAGGCACTGGCGCGCGACGGCCATGCCCGTGCCGAGATGGCGCTGCTCTACCGCAGCAACGCGCAGTCGCGGGTGCTGGAACATGCGCTGTTCTCGGCGGGACTGCCTTATCGCGTCTATGGTGGCTTGCGCTTCTTCGAGCGGCAGGAAATCAAGCATGCGCTGGCCTATCTGCGACTGATCGCCAATAGCGACGACGACACCGCCTTCGCCCGCGTGGTGAATTTCCCCACGCGCGGCATCGGCGCCCGCAGCCTCGAAATTTTGCAGGACAGCGCAAAGGCCGCGGGCAGCAGCCTGTTCGCCGCCATCCCGCAGGTGGCAGGCAAGGGCGGCGCATCGCTGGCGAAGTTCGCCCAACTGATCGCCACATTGCGCGAAGCGGCCCAGCTGCCGCTGCCCGAACTGATCGAGCACGTCGTCGAAATTTCCGGCCTGCGCGCCCATTACCAGAACGAGAAGGAGGGCCAGGACCGGCTCGAGAACCTCGACGAACTCATCAATGCCGGCGTCAACTTCATCGCCGAGGAGGGTGAGGTAATCGAGGGCGAAGGGCAAACGGGCGAACCGACAGGAGAACTGAGCGCCGGTCTCGCCGCCTTCCTGGCCCATGCCGCGCTCGAAGCCGGCGAGCACCAGGCCGGCGAGGGCGATGACGCCCTGCAACTGATGACCGTCCATTCGGCCAAGGGTCTCGAATTCAACATCGTCTTCATCGGCGGGCTGGAAGAAGGCTTGTTCCCGCACGAAAACGCGATGCTCGAAGCCGACGGGCTGGAAGAAGAGCGGCGGCTGATGTATGTTGCCGTCACCCGGGCGCGCCAGCGTTTGTACATCTCGCACGCGCAGACGCGCATGCTGCACGGGCAGACGCGTTACAACCTGCCGTCGCGCTTCCTCGACGAGATTCCCGAAAACCTGATCAAGTGGCTGACGCCGAAGGCGGGGCGCGACGGTTTCTCCACGTCGCCACCCGCTTCTTCGTCCTTTACGACCCCGCCGCGCCGCAGCGAAGCCGGTGGTAGCGGCCTGCGCATCGGTCAGAACGTGGCGCACGCGAAATTCGGCGCCGGCGTCATCGTTAATGCCGAAGGCGCGGGGCAGGATGCGCGAGTGCAGGTCAATTTCGGCGCG
>JFJP01028559.1_pt1 | contig 13910 bp, 20 predicted proteins | sample 431651 | NCBI WGS metagenome assembly JFJP01 (sample SAMN02602958, study PRJNA72255) | Microbial mat metagenome, whole genome shotgun sequencing project. | biome: fresh water; feature: sink hole; material: water; isolation source: purple microbial (photo- and chemosynthetic) mats found in... | reverse complement strand
TGAGTGAAACACAAAAAAGGATATCTTTTATGACATGCATCAAATATCACATATATAATTTAAAAATTTAAAAGAGAGATTTTAATTTTTAAACCGAAAAAAATTAAAATTAAAATAAAAAAAGGGTAAGATTTTCAAAAATAAAAATAAAACCAAAAAAATTTAAATTAAACTCATGTCAGACATCAAAGCACAAAGTAAACAACAATTATCATTTATTTGTTCTAAAAACAAGAAGGATGGGAAGATATAACAGAGAGCGATGAAGATCAAAACGAAAATAATGATAAAAATTATGTAGGAGTGAAAAGAAATGACGAAGAAAAACAAGAAAGTATTACAAATAAATAAATTAAATTCAAATCAATTTTCTATTGTAGATGATGATAAAATAAATGAAAATTTGGAGATAAAACCAGTGGATTCACCAATAAAAAAGACTATGCAGCCGTTTAATAACCAACCAAGTTTTGCTTTAAATAATAAAGAAATCAATAATTAAAATTATTTAAAATTTTAGGAGAAGAACTGATTGAACAAATTATGGCAGTCAATAGAAAAACAGTCTTTATTAACATTTTTAATGTAGAAAATAATGCAACAAAAGAAGACATTTCCAATTTTTACGAAGGCTTTCGAATCTTGAACATCATTCAAAATGCTGGGAAGCAAGGCAATTATGACTTGTTATTTGAATCGAAAACGGAAGCTGTCAAATTAATCAACAAAGGAGCAGGAGTAAATTTTTATTCGTTTATTCATGTAATTTAGCTTTATTTTTTATTAGAAAATCAATAACAGATTTTTCTTCATAAGAAACAGTAAAACTTTAATTTTAAAAATAAATAAATATTTGTTAGCAAGGCTATAGAAATTTATTACCTGAAAAAATAAAATCTGATCGTAATTTTTTTCTTTGTTTTGAAGAAATATAACTTATAATTTTTAGATCCTCTTCAGAATAAACCGGTCAAAACAAGCTCTGAACAAATTGAGTTCCCTGAAGAAGAAAAAGTAGTTTCTTCTCATCAGCATCCTAATTTTCATAAACCCGAAATTAAATATATTGTATTTTTTAATTTTTTTTAATTTGTTAATTTTCTTATTTAATAAGAAAACAAAATACAATGATCGAAATTATGATGAACAAACAGCTAGTGGGAGCAAATTAAAAAAATCTTCAAACTATTCAAATAACTACAAAAAGCAAGACAATCCTTCAAGATTTGGCAACAAAAACAACACTCCCTATACTGCTAATTCTTTTCAAAATAGTGTAAAAATAAAGCTTCATTCTAAAATTTATTGTTTTTTTAGCTCAAGGAATATCATAGAAAAGATATAAAACCTTATTATGAGGTAAATTATTTACTACAATATATAATTTAAACGGCATAATTTTTTATCACCAAATCTAGGAATATGAGCAAAAACCAGCTTCTGGAAAGGAAATGTTGAAAAATCAGTTTTCTGAGTTATCTCTAAACCAAAAAAACTCAAGTCTACAGGTATTATAATAATAAAAAAATATATAAAACGATTAAATTTATAAAGGAACAACCATTTGTTAACTCTGCAACAAGAAAAAAAATTGAAAAAAATCGATTCGAAATTTTAAACGATGAGAATTAAGCTAAAACTTTTTAGCAAAAATCTTTTTAGTTTAAAAAATAATGCAAATTTTCAAATTATTTTATTTTTATATTAAAAAAAAAAAAACAACTTTGCTTTTTTAAATTTTTAAAAAATTAATTTTTCATGAAACCTCAATATTATAAGAAAAGTCCTTCACGATCTGTATAAAACCTTCACATTTCAAATAAACATTTCCTTTTAGAAAACACCAGATTCTTCAGCTTTGAATCAAACAAATAACAATGCAGAATTCGAGAAAGTTAAGATTTTGATCAGGGTAAGACCTTTTCTTTTTAATGAATCAAGACAAAAATTTGTGGAATTAATCGATGTAAAAGAAAAATTTTTCAAAGAATGGTAAAGATTTATGATTAGAAAAACACGTTGAGAATTATGAAGTTAGGGAATATAATGCACATGAAATTCTCAGACATTCTTGACACAGTTTGCTCTCAAAACAAAGTTTTCGATCTTATGAAATCTTCGATTGACAGTTTTTTAAACGGAATCAACAATACAATTTTCGCATAGTTTATAAATTTTGAGAAATTGTTTAAAATTAGTGAATTTTAGTGGGCAAACAGGTGCTGGAAAAACATACACTGTTATAGGAAATTATCCAGAAGATATTTCACAGATTGGTTCCCACAAATTTTTGCCTTATTTGCAAGTACTTATTTTGTTCTTTTGTTTTATTTGCTTTATTTTTATAAAAAAGGGTGAAGAAAGAGGGATTTTGCCTAGAGCTATTGAGGTTTTGATTGAAAGTTTGAAAAGAATAAAAGAAAAAAATTCTGCCATATTAAAAATTTCCTTCATTGAGATTTATAATGAGAAAGTGTATGATTTATTGAATTACAAAGCCAACAAAGAAATTAGTTTAGAGATAAGAGAAACTAAAAACTGCGAAATGCATATCCCAGGTGAATTTTCTTCTTTTCTTGTCTTTTATTTAATTTTGAATAAAATTCAAAAGAATTAACGTCTATTCAAATAAACACTTTAGATGATGCGATAGAATGCCTAATGCTCGGTTTAAAGGTTTAATTTTAAATAATCATTAATATTATAAAAATAGAATGCTTTTTTAGAATAGAGTCACAGGTTCAACCCATGCAAATTCTAAAAGCTCTCGTAGTCATTGCATTTTTCAAATAACTTTGGACCAAAAAGTCAAAATTAATGAAAAAGTTGATTACAATATGACTTCAACTGTAAATTATTTGATAATAATTCCTTCTATTTTTTAATAAATATACATTTTAGTTAAGAATAGTTGATTTAGCAGGTTCCGAAAAATTCAAGATTCCCCATGATTTAACCAAAGAAGAAAAAGACTTAAGGATCAATGAATTAACCTCAATCAATGGAAGTTTATCATGTTTGGGTCATTGCATCTCAGCTTTGATTGATAAGTCGAGAACTCATATTCCTTTTAGAAACTCCAAACTGACAAGATTTTTATCAGATTCCTTGAGTGGCAATGGTAAAATATGGTTCATTGTTTGTATTTCTCCATCAGTTTCTTCATCTTCTGAAACACTCTCAACTTTGCAAGTATTTATCCTTTTTTTATCATTGATTTCTTCATCATTATATTATTGGATTATTAAATCATTTTATTATAACTGTTTTTTAGTTTGCTAATAGAGCAAAAAAAGCAATTTTTGATGGAAGAAATTTAAAGAAAAAAACGGAGAAATTGTGTGAAGATGAAGGAGTATCTCAAGAAATGATTGAGCTCCATAAAGCCTATGCAAAAGTGAAAATCATTTCAATAAAAAAATTAATACTTAATTAATCAAAGGAAAAATTTTTGAGAGAAGAGTTGGAAAAAATTATGTCTTTTTCAAGCAAAGACCACAAATTAGAAAGCGAACTGATAAAATTGAAAAAGGAAAACATGTAATTAATAATCAACTTTATTGATTTTTTTTAGATCAAATTAAATTGTCATTATGAATAATTTTTTTTGATTTTATAAAGTTATTTTTAAAATTATTGATTTTGTCTTTTTAGAGTTCTAAAAGAACAAATCAATGTTCTGAAAAAAACCCCCCCCAACAACTTGAGAAATTCATCAAGAATCTCCTTTAATGAAAAGTTGACCCAATCTCCAAATTCCACACAAAAACAAAACGAAGAAAAAGCAAGAGAAAATTCTTTGATAAAAAACGATAAAAAAGTTCGATTCACCCAAGGCAAAACTTCTGATTTCGAAAAAAGTCCCAGTCTTTTCGAAAATGAAGAAGATTTTCCTCACAAAATTCAACAAAAAAATAAAAATGAATCGTAAATTTTTTCAAAAACCCATTAATTTTTTATAAATGAAAAGAATAAGCCAATTTTGGAAGAATAATGAAGAAGATAGTATTATTAATGAATTGCCATCAGGAATGTATTTAGACACCAATAATTTCATGCAAATAATGAAACAAAAAGAAGTTGAGGAAAAATTTCAAGAGTTTTTTTCTTTTAACGAGACCCCATCACAAACTCAAGTTGGCATACTAAAAGCAAAGACTATGCAAGAAAATAATAGAATTTATAATAATGATGAGAATAATAAGGAAAAAAAACAAATGAGGAATGATTTATATAAAGAAAATTCAAAACCTCAGCCTAATTTTGAAAGTAAATTAGAATTAATCAGTAAAAATCAATAAGAAAAACTTGAAACTTATCTTTTTTTTAAGAGAATGCCCTTTCGATGGTCAGAGATGAAAACTTCTATGAACAAGAATTCTTTGAAAATTCTGAAAACTTTAACAAAGAGGAGATTTCAAAGAAGAAAAACAGTGGAATGAGCTCTTTTTTGATTGGTAACAAATAATTTTCTTATTAGAAACGACCATTAGAATTAATTATTCTTTATTAGATTATAAAATAATGGAAAATAAGAAAGATTTTTATGTAGAAGACTTCACTGTAATACATTTAAAAAAATGAGGCTCTTTAATTGGAAAAACATTTATTTTAGATTGATAAAAATGATAAAAAAACAAAAACCTCGACATCAATTGATAAAAACAAGAACACAATCAAAAATTTCCTTGAGAAAAAAAAATCAAATAACAGCAATAATTTTGAAAATGATAAAAAAAAACCAGAAATCTGCAATAATAGGTTATATTTTTTAAAAATAGAATATTAAATATTAAAATTCAGTGCTTTGAGCTCAACAACTATTGATAAAAGCTGCAAATCTTTTGGTTAGAACAAAATAAATCTAAACCTGTAAATAATTTTTTAATTAGAATCAATTTCGAAAAAAATTCAAGACAAATCGATAAATATCACAAACATAGTCCATGATTTACAAAAAGAAATGACCAATGCGGTCCAACAATTAAAAATGTTGCAAGGTATATTTTTAAATGTTTAGAATAAATTATGAAATATTTAAATAGATCAAGATAATGAAATAAAAATGATAAATGATTTATCTGATGAAAGTTCATTTTCCATTGATATAAAGTCAAACACAGAGAAATTTAAAAATGACTGTCGTAATTACAATAGAAATTAATTAACTAGTAGTTTTTTATTATTCTTCATGTTCCTTGAAATAATTTTGAGTAATATAGATTTGGACCAAATCATTTTCTTTTTTAAAAACAATAATCGCGAACTATCAAGCTCTTTTATTACTTGATAATTTTGGAAAATTATATTTATTTCTAATAAACAATGATCAATTAGGCATTTTTTATGTATTTCCAAACAAGATGAGATTACTTTCATTTTAGATATTCTCGTTTCAAGGTTTTTCATTAAAAAATGGAAATTTTTATTAAAATTTTGACTTAATTTTAAAATTTTCTTTATTTTATCAGAAATTTCACACTCTCTGTTAATAATTTCCAAGAATTTGCACATTTTTTTCGCTATTTTTAAAAATTAAGTTTTAAATCTCAAAATAAAAAATGAGCAACCTTTTCTCATTAAAATAGTGAATCTTTCTATTAAAACTTTGTCTTCCTTTTTTTCGTTTGTCTTCTCAGGCGAATTATTTTCTAGCATACTGTTTTTTTCTATTTTAAAGCTAAATGTATTTTTTTCAAATAATATAAAGACACTTATTAAATATGAAATCATAACGGATAAAACTTTCCCCGCAACACTTCGGAAAGCAAATTACCAAAATAATCTTAATTAAATCCCAAAAAACAACCCAAAACGAATAACGATAATCGATTTCAAAAAAACGCAATTATTTCCCTTTATTTTTAAAGTATTTTTGTTTTTTATTCTGTCTTGAATATTTATTTATAAGTTTTCTTTATTTTCCTTATAAATATTAGATAAAATTAATCCTATCAAAAAAAAAAAAATCAATTAAATGGTGAAGCTTATAGAGGTGCAGCATATTGTTTCCTGATTGACATTTTGAACAATAAAATTAATTGTATAATTGCCCTAAACAAAAAAATCGATTTTTTTCAAAACATAAAAACATAGCAGTAAAAATACGGTTGGAAAGAATGCTGGCAAATTCACCGAATATGCTAACTTAAAAGTGTCATTGGAATCCAAAACGTCAGTTTTTGGCACGAATTCAGAGTTCATTACACTTTTATCATGGAATATTGTTGCTAAAACTTGTTTAAGATCCTGATGAGATATGACAGTTCCCATCTATAATATTATAATAAAAAATTATGAAGATTAAAAAAAAATTAAAAACCAAATTTATGATGAATTCTTTGCTATTGACTGGTATGGAACTCAGATTTACAGATTTCATTTGCAAAGGATCTGCTTTTGAACCACAATTTGAGAATGTCCATGCAATTTGAGGTTCTGTTGCTAAAAATTGAATTTCATTAAAATCTGCTTTGGGTATCATTAGATCTTCGTAGGAAGAGACGAATGTCCAGGACAATAATATTAGCAAAACACCAAAAAGCTTCATATTTGAATTTTGTTAAAGAATCCAATAAAATATTTTTGATAAAATCAAGGAATTTAATTTTTTATTTAATTTAAACTTTAATTTTATTTGGAATTTTAAAAAATAAATGATAGAAGACCTAGAGAAATTCTTATTCAAAATCATAATAATAGGAGATGCAGGTCATTTTAAATTTTCACCTGAATTATAAACTTTAATTTAAGGAGTGGGAAAATCATGTTTCCTTTTTCAATACATCAATAGTCAATTTAAAGAAGAGTATAGCGTTACATTAGGAGTTGAATTTGCATCGAAAATATTATATATGCCTGATAAATCAAAAATCAAATTGCAAATTTGGGATACAGTACAAAAGTGAAATAAATAAAATTAAAATTTGTTAGGCAGGCCAAGAATCATTTAGATCTATCGTGAAATCATTTTACAAAAAGGCTGCTGCTGTTTTAATTATTTACAATATAGCCAAGCAATAAACCTTTTTGTTTATCCATTTGATTTTAAAATTAAAATAAAGGAGAGAAACCTTCGATAGATTAGAAGATTGGCTTTCAGAGATCAGAAATAATTCAGATGAAAGAATTATAAAAGCATTGGTTGGAACTCAATGTGATAAAGAAGCAGAGTTTTATTCTTTAATATTATTCACAAATAAAAAAAGATTTTATTATGAAATTTAGAAGACAAGTTTCCTTTGAAGAAGGAAGTGCTTTCCAAGATAAACATAAAATACATTTATTTTATGAAACCTCTTCAAAAAGTGGATTTAATATAAATGAGGTTTTTATGCAAATATTTTAAATGTATTTGAAAAAAATTTGAAGGTTTTTTTAGAAACTACAAAAAAAATACTTGAACAGCCAAGATTGAAAGAATCTTTCTCTCGATTAGTTCCAAATGAGTTTTTTTTTTATGAAAAATAAAAAAAATAACCTACATTATTTTTTTTTAAATAAATTCAATGAAGCCTTTTATTTTTCCTTTTAACTTTATACTAAGTTTTGCAAAAAAAGACTCAATTTTTACCAAAAAAGTATTAAAAAAATCAATTTGAAATCTTCCCTTCCGGAGAAGGACAAAAAAAGCAGAATGCAAGATTAACATAAAATCATCTTTTTATTTGTTGACAAAAAATTCAAGATTTTGCCAAAGAACTTAAAAAAAAATAATCAAAAATGGACAAAATTTTTATCGAAAGAAATGAGAAGGCTTGGATGAGTGATAAATGCATGCATGATCCTTGCACAGAATTTATGAGAAGAAATATAGGGTTGAATTAAAAGAATAGGAATTAAATCAAAAAGAAAGCAGACTATGATGGGGGGGTTGGATGAATTACTTTAAATGAATTTTATAGAGTCATATATAGCTAGATGTCTTCATTCTGCCTCATACCTTGATAATATAAACCAAATTATCATAATTTAAAAAGAAAACAAATCCAAAAAAATAAATGTTTTAAATCAAAAAATGCTTAAATTTAAACCTTTTAGATATTTAATTTTTTAGCTTACAATTTAAGTTGCTGGCGATGCATAACTCTGTAATAATCGCTTGGAATATTAAAAATAAAATTAGTCATCTTCTTGATAATGATAGTTGAGGTTTTCCTTTTTTTTATTTTCTTCAAAACATGTCTTAACAGTAGATCGTTTTGTTGAATATTGGCTTTCAATAAAACTGAAGTGTATGATATCATTTTTATCAATTCACTTGGCTTTTTCGCCTTCATAAAAATGTTGTCTGGAATATCCAAACGAAGTAAAAGTGTCAGTTGTTCAACAAGCTTTTTATAAAAAAATATTAAATGTTTTGGATGAAAATTTTACTTTTTTTTGGAAAGAATTGCTATGAACATTTTGAGGCCATTCTAAGTCTTCATCAAAACTTTTTAAATTTTCTGGGTAATATTTCATAATTAAATATTGAATCACTTTAGTTGCAATTATCCCGTTAATTTTATAAGTTTTTGTATAGAAATATTTCCCGCAATAAAACTTATCCAAAACTAAACAAAATTATTAAAAAATAAAAAAAAAATGGAAGTAAAAGACCTCCAAAGACCATAAAAATTCTAATAGGGAGTCGAGAAACAAAAACATACAAAATAAAGATCAAAATCAAGAAATAAGTCGTTCTTTGGGGGTCTTTCCACAGTAATAGATTTTTGGTTTTTTCAAGAAAATTGCAAATAGTTGTAATGATGATTTGAACTTTTGCAATGGATTTTTTCATATTCCTATATTTGGTAAATAGACTATCTTTATCTTTATCTTTATCTTTTAATTTGACTCTCAATCTCTCAATATCTTTAAATTTCATATTCTCCAAATGGCTTATTGTTTCAAAAGTTGGTGGGACATAATCTTTGCTTAAATTATCAGATCCAAGAATAAATTTATAGAGAAAATTTTCTTTTTGAAAAGAAAGTTCAGGAATGTTAAAAACTATCAAGAAGATCATTGTCATTATAAGATAACTCAGAATATTATTCATATCGGCAGTTAAAACAATCAATAAAGATATCTGAATAAAAATAAAACATTTAATTAATTTTTCAGATGCATTTTTATAATCTCTTACTATTAAGCAAATATATGATAATTTAGGAAATTTAAACCGAAAGATTTCATTTAAGCTATTGATTTGAAGATCGCAATTAGCTAAAATTCGTTTCGCTCGACCAAAGCCCATTTTTAATTCTTTTTTATCAACTTCTTCTCTATTGACAAAACCACCTTCAATATAATTTGGATGTTCTTTGGCAAACCAAGATCGAATATGAGATAAGTTTTTCAAATTGAGAATCAAAAGAGCATCTTTATTTATAGATAAACACTCACCATTTTGATCAGTACTATTTATTTTAACAATTTTTTCCATTTTTTTCTTTTTTTGCTCAGTTATTTCAATAGGTAATTCGATCTGCAATCAATTTTTATTTAATTTTTTTTTTAATTGTAAAAGAAATTTATTTACATGCTTCTCTGAATTCGTATATTTGCTCATGAAATCTGCAATTAATATTTCACAAGTGCCATATAACTCTTCTTTTTGGTGTTCTGTGAATAACCCATCATTAACAGAGGAGATTATTTCAAATTTAATTGAAAAAAAGTGGTCAGTGATTGGACTTTTTTAATTTTTTTAATTAAAATTATGAATTGTTGCATTTAAATAAATAAAATTACATCAAATACGATTGTTTCCATTTAGGATTTTCCGAAGATAAAACTTTTTTTGTTTTTAAAATATATGGAGTGTGTTTCATTTTAACAAAAATTGTTGTGTTTTGAGAAATTCCCCTTAAATTTTTTGCTTCGATGACTAAAAAATTATTTATAAAAATAATCCTTCTTTTATTACCAGTGATAAAAATTTTTCCAATCGGTCTAAATTTATACTGCTCTAATTCCAAATTATTTATCTTTGATAATTTAATTTATTTCATTTTGCAATTAATTTAATTTTTTTTAAGAATAAAGAACTTTTTCGGAACAGATCTTTAATTGTTTAAACCATTTTTGCAATTGAATGCTTTTATCTTTTTTGGATAATGGAGATACAAAATTGCCTGAGCATTCTGCTTCAAACTTTTTGTTAGGCTGTTCAATTGAAATCAATATTTTATCTCGATCATAATTATGATATATTTCCTTTTTAACAAATTATTTTTAGATTCAAATAAAGCGGTACTATATATTGCAAATCTTCATAATATTCAATAACGTCTATATTGGTCCCATAAATATTTATTGAAACATTGAAGTTATTTTCCTAAAATTTCACATATAATTAATTATTCTTTGAAATGATTCAAAATTTTTACTAATATGGATGTAAAAAGCAAAATATTTGAATCTTGCAATTTCCCATAAAATAATGTCCATTTTCTTTCATTTTTGAATTTGACCCAACTAATTTTATTTTTTTTAAAAGCAAAAAAACGATTAAAAATAAAGAAAATAAATCTAATTTTTACATATTTCCGCCAAAATTTGGAATTTCATTTGTATAAAAATTCAAATAATCAAAAATAAATTCGTCATCATTAATGATTTTTTTTGCCTCTTCTTTTGCATTGTTATCCTTTTTATGATTCGTCAAATTTCCCAGCAAATTCTTTAAATATTTCGTGTTATCGTTCGTCATATTAAGAATTTTGTTTTTCAAATTGAATTTTGCAAATTTTGCTATAGAAAACTTCTCATTTTTCAGTGAAAGCCTTTCTTCTGCTTTTTTGTTGTTTGTGCATGATTTTTTCTGTTCGTTCCGATCCAAAGCATTTGTAGAGTTGATCATATTTATGTTCTCATTTTTTGCTAGAATCTCATCTGGCATCTTAAATTTCTCAACTTTCTCATCATTTTCTTCTTTCTTTCTATTTTTTTCTTCAAATTCTTTTTTTTTTAGTTTATCATCAATTTCTTCCTTTTTTTTCGGTTTTTCTGTTGGAACAATCTCCTCTTCTTTCGAATTGTTCAATAAATTCGAGAACCTCTCAATTTCGTTTTCGTCTTCATCACTTTCCTCCATTGATTTCTTTGATTCTGAAATTGAAGTATTCAAATTTTTTTCATTTTCTGAAGCGGTATTCAGCAAAAATGGTTGATTCGAACTTACAGATATTTTCGATTTAATTCCAGAAACTGTCCATTGAAAATACAGAAAATATTTAGAGAAAGAACAAAAATTTAACTATTTTTTGTCAGAAAAGCATATAATGTTTTCAATAAAGTCAAAGTTTTTTGTGCTTGATAATGCTTTATTGCTATTTCCAATACTTTGTTCAAAAGAAGGTGAAAAGAAGCCTTTCTTGTTTCAACCTTGTTAAATATTTGCATTTTAGGTGGAAAAGGAGGAAAATCCAAATTTTCATATCGAATTTTCAGCTTTAAATTTTTTTTTACCTTTAAATCATAAAAAAATAATAAAATACAGCTTTGTAAAGAGCATAGAATTCATTAAATCTCCTGTAGCTGTAAAAAGTCTGGAAATATGGGGATTTCACCTCAATTTTGAAACACTTTTTTCAAATCTTTATTTATTCGAAAGAAAATGGTGTTTACTGTGTATTTGAAAAGCTCTTTTTCTGTTCCAATGACCCCTATAGAAATAGATTGAAGATCTCCAGAAATGAACAAATCGAAATTTGGTTCATTTAATAATTTCATAGATGACTTCGAATCGATAGTCTTTTGAGAAGAATGCATGAATAAATATAATTTTTTTAGAAATAAATTTAATTATTTGTGATAAAAATTCAAATGTCTTTTTTTTATTTCTAATTATTTATTTTTAATGCTTCTTTTGGGATGCTTAAAAGTTTTGGAGGCATCATATCAAATAATATTGCATATTCTGTGTATCGTGAACATAAAAACATTTCGTTCTATAATTTCAATAACAGCTTTTTTAAAAATTATTTGATCGATAATATTTTACTTCAAATTCATTGAAAACTTCATTATGACTAAAATATGTATGAGAAAATAATCGATAAAGCCTTCTTACTATAGGGGCTAAATTTTGAACTGAATTTATTTGAACACTTTCTCTTTGATAATTTTTATTCATTAATAAAGTTTTGAGTAAAAAACAAAAAAATTGAACCCATTGCCAATATTTTTCATATTTTGTAAAATAGATGTCGATTGATCAAGATTGTGGATCATATAATCAATAGCTGAACACTTTTACAATATTTTTATTTATATGTTCATAATTTATTTTACAACCTCTTGAGGTTTTTTATGAGCTGCACATACAAATAACCATTCTTCTGTAGCTTTCATTTTTGGACAGGTTTGTGATGTGCATATTCCCTTTAATTGGGTAACGAGTAAATTCATTTCTAAAATAAATTGTTTCAAATGCTCATATTGCCATAAATTAATATCAATATTGGGTGGAGGTTGAATTATTCTTTTTATATTTGAAGGGTCATTTCCTTTTCGTTTTTTTTTTTAATGATAATCAAGAAGAACGTTTACTTATTAGTTCTTGAATATACTCTTGTATACAAAAGGGCCCTTGCATTGTTGAAATATCTTCTATTTCCCTAAAATTTATCATAAAACATTAAAGAAAAAACCGAAGTAGAAAAGGCTACCATCCCCATAACTCTGAAGATTTCATTCCAATTTTATTTCTCCTCATTTTAAAAAAAACTGAAAAATTGAAAAAAGCCTATTAATTTTTCTAATTTGTTGAATTTTAAGTTATTTTTAAGTTCTTTTTTATTATTTTTTTTTATTTTTTGTCTAATTTTTTTCGAACTCCAGCAGCGCACATAGCTTGGTTTTTCGCTGCATACTCCAATATTTTCTTTGGAATAGATCCTTTAGGGTCAGTCTAATAAAAACATATCAATATATCAACATATTTCAAATAAAAAAACCAAATTCATGAAAATGGCTCTTGTTGATGTTTCGGTAATTTTTTCCAAAATCCAGCCTCCAAACTATCATTTTATTCATTAAATCAATCAATTATATTTATATTCTTACATATAAATGTCCTCTCGTAACTCCTTTCACAGGAGGAAGCTCAGGAAAATCGATACTAATTGCTGCCATCACCATTATATCATTTTCTGTAGTCATAGAAACTGCAGCTAAAACAAAATCTCTTGGGCCAACAGGAAAAACTCCTTTGAATTTCTTTAATAAAAAAAAATAAAAAATGAATTTTCTTTCATAATAAAAATTATTCTAAAATGAACTTTAGCTATTATTCTCATTTATAATTACCTGATAAGAAATAGAAAAACCTTCACAAAGTCTCTCGATGAATCTCCCTTCAGAAAACATTCCATCATATTCAGATTTTTTTTCAAGATCATCAATACACATTCTGATCTAAATTTTATATGATAAAGACTAAGATTTTATGAGAAAAATTCTCACTGTATCTCGGTCTTTTTCTATTGTAGTTTCTCCTCTTGAAATTGTTAAGCCTGTATCAGGATCTATTTTGGTATGTATTGTGCAATTATCTTTGGTATCCACTGAATTCCAAGCTTTTATAGAATTTTTATTATATTTTGAATTTAATTTGATTTGCCATTTGTTTCGTTCAGTTCGTATAATTTCAAAAGAGTTTGAGCATTTTTTTCAACAGATTCATAATAATTTTTGAATAAATCGCTGATGTTAACAGGTAAAATAGGTTTTTTAGCTTTGGAAGAAGGTTCTTTCAATTTTATTGCTCCATTGGTAAAACTCATTTTATCTTCAGTAAGATTACTTTGTTTGCTAAGTCTTTCTTTATTTGAGTGAATCTCTAAATTATTATTTTCAATCTTTTGCAAGAGAGAAAAAAAAAATGAGATTTGATTAGAAAAAAAATATTTTTTTGGTAA
>JFJP01031763.1_pt1 | contig 13911 bp, 11 predicted proteins | sample 431651 | NCBI WGS metagenome assembly JFJP01 (sample SAMN02602958, study PRJNA72255) | Microbial mat metagenome, whole genome shotgun sequencing project. | biome: fresh water; feature: sink hole; material: water; isolation source: purple microbial (photo- and chemosynthetic) mats found in... | reverse complement strand
CAGAGAAAGTTAAAATAAAGGGTTAAAGGGCTTTGAGTTTTATATCTGCTTCGGTGGCTGTGCCAGTGCCTTTGCTGTCTTTACTATTTTGAATAAACAAGGCTTTTAAGCGTTCAAGCGCGGAACGCAAGGTTTTATCCATTACCACTTGATTGCCAATCGACACAATTACCCGCGCCAGTTCAGGCATTTTGGTTTGAGTAGACACCAAATAAATCGGTTGCACATACAGCATAGAATGCCCCATCGGTAAAATCACCATCCGCCCGCGTTTTACTTCTGAGCCGTGTTGGTCCCATAAGGTCAACTGCTCGGAAATTTCAGGATTTTGGTCTATCAGCGCGTCTACTTGCGCTGGCCCATTGACTTGCACATCTTTATTAAATTTATACACGGTTATCTCAGGCTGATAACTTAAATCACAGTCTGTTTTATTCAGCGTTCCTGCGACACCAACCATACTTAAATTGTCCCGTTTGACAGGGGTCATCGGATTTATCAATACAAACTCTTCTCGGTTCAGGCAGTGATTAAAATCCATTGTGATGTAATAAGGCAGCACAGCACGGTCATTCACTGAAGCAAATTGCCAGGTTTCGGCTTGTTCATAAAACAACTCAGGGGTAGTTTGATGATATTTTGCATACATTTTCATTTGCAAATAATACAAATCACGCGGATAGCGCAAATGATTTTGTAAAACTTGCGGCATTTCGGCTAATTTTTTAAAAACACCAGGATATGCACCACTATAAGCTTTAATAATGGGGTCTGTATCATCGGCAATATAATAATTGACCGCACCGCTGTAAGCGTCTACGGTAATTTTGACCGAATTGCGAATATAATTAAAGTTTTGTTCTTCACCCAAAAATTTTTCATTCATGGGGGTTGAGGCGGGATATTTATTCGATAAAGTATAGGCATCGAGTATCCAAAAAAAGTTGTTTTCTGTCACCACTAAATACGGGTCTTTATCTAAATGCAAAAACGGGGTAATTGTTTTAATCCGTTGCGTAATATTTCGCCGAATAAACATTTTGCTTTTTTGCGAAATATTGCTGGAAAAGAAGATTTTTTTGTCGCCAAAATAAGCGGCAAACAGTAATTTTCTAAAATAGGAAGGAATGGGGACACCGCCTTTGCCTTCATACGATTGATTGTCGTTGGTGTCTGAATCCGATAAATCTTGAATATTTAAATTATTAGGGACAATGGCGTATTTGTAAGTTTCTTGGCCAAAATAAATATCAGGGTGTTTGACTTTAATCCCTTGATTTGAAAACATATTCAAATCACGCAAATACCAAATAATGGGTTTTGCCGCATCTTGTGCCGCAGGTGTCATCACCGCACCATAGCCATGCGTATAACGCAAATGGGTATTTTCCCAATTTTGAGCTTCCAAAGGCAATTTACTGATATTGACTTCCCGCGCGGCAAGATTGACTTGTTGTGAATGCCCATGCAAAAAATAACGGTCTTCATCCACTGTTGGGAAGGTGTAATAGGGGCGAATGCCTTGTAATTGTGCATAGCCATCAATCAAATGTTCTCTATCCCAAACAGGGATATTTTCAAAATGCTGTTGCGAACTCCAGCTTTCAATATCTTGGGTGGCATCCACATTAATGCCCAAATCTATCGTTTTAACGCGCTTTAAATCATAAGCATCTTGGGTTGCATCAATATTGTGCTGCATAAAATGGCGTTCCATTTTCACAGGATTGGGTTTTACCACAAACTCTTGCAAAATATGGGGAATTAAATCTACACTGCGCAGTCCTAGCACTACAAAGAAAAACGCAACTGAAATTAGCAAGGGCGATCTGGCACGGTGTTTTTCTGAAAAAATGAAAATGATGGTTGTTAATGCAATGGCTAAAAAGGTTAAGATGCTTATCCAAATCAACGGCAAATCATAGCGTAAATCGACAAAGCCAGGGCCATAGAAAACAGGCTGATGACTGTCGATATACAACAGGGAAAAGCGTTCTAAGCCAAATCCCCATGCCACAAATAAAACCACAAATCCCAGTAAGACGCTTAGATGAATTTTTGCACCTATGGGGTATTGTTTGCTTTGATTGGGAACAAAAATATGCTCCATCCAATACAAACAACCGACCATTAAAAACAATATGCCAGCTGCAACCAGTAATTCTTTTTGAATGACTAAAAATAAGGGATAGCTTAATAAATAAAAGCTAATGTCATTTTCAAAAACAGGTTCATTAACACCTGCATGGTCGCCGAAGAAAAACAGCAAGGCAATTTGCCATTGATTGTAAAAAGGAATCGCCACCATGATGGCCAAGACCAGTGACAAGGGCGTGTAAAACTTAGTTGAGCCATTCATAAAAACATCAGCAAAGGCTTGAAATTTTCGTCTTTTATCGCTGTTAAATAACACATCATCGGGCGGGTTTAGCCCTAAATAACTGGAGGCAATCCAAAAATGAAAAAAGAAAATGGAGAAAAACAGCAGCGTCACGCCCCCTGAGAAAAAGAACCGATACAGGATTCTGAGCCAAAAATAGCCTTCTAATTCTAACGATCTAAACCACCATAAATCGACAAAAAAATCGACAAAGACGAAATAGAATGTAACGTATAAGACAACGCCAAGTGCACCCATTGCACCAAGCCAAACTTTCCAGTTGTGCATAAAATTCCTCTTTCCAACAGATAGAGCGTTTAACAGCATAGGTTTAAGGTATGAAAAAAAGCTTGTGTGGTTTGCGATGGCAGGTTTTTTAAGCTGAAAATTTCATACAGGGATAGAGGACTATTCTAACACTGCCTACTTATTTCTGTTATCGTTGTCTTTTGTTAATCGACTCTGATTTATTCAACAACGGTTATGAAACAAATTTTTTTGATCCTGATGAGTACGGTGTTAGTCAATAATTTTGTGTTAAGCAAATTTTTAGGCTTATGCCCGTTAATGGGAACGTCACGCAAACTAGAAACAGCACTGGGGATGGGGCTGGCAACGACATTTGTCTTAACCTTAGCCTCAGTCTGTAGTTATTTACTCAACCAGTATTTATTAATTCCTTTCGGGTTGGATTATTTACGCACTATCAGTTTTATTGTGGTGATAGCTTGTGTTGTTCAATTGACTGAATTGCTGATTCATAAAACCAGTCCTTTGCTATATCGGGTGCTGGGGCTGTTTTTACCGTTAATCACCACCAACTGTGCCGTGTTAGGTGTTGCCTTATTAAACGCCCAAACCCAGCACAATTTTTTTCAATCTGCCTTATATGGCTTTGGTGCGGCACTGGGGTTTGCACTGGTATTGTTTTTGTTTGCAGGATTGCGTGAACGTTTACAGGATAAAAATATTCCGCAACCCTTTCAAGGCAGCGCGATTGCCCTGATTACCGCAGGATTAATGTCAATGGCTTTTATGGGATTTGCAGGCATGGTAAAAAATTAATCCTTAGCGGATTGACACGAAAAAATAAGCTAAGATAAGACTATAATGAGTTTAATCACTTTATCAATACTATCGAATGTCGATAAATCACACTGAAATAGCGTCACCTAAAAACTTGACTCCTCTTTACTTATGTTAATTAATAAAAAAATAATTACCACTTTTTTTGCAGGTGGAGTTGTTATTATTCTACTTTCAATTCTGCATTTTTTTTCTGTATTTGCCAGCTGTAATCACTTTATTAATGACAGCTTTATGCGTTATCCCATTATGCCCACCCAATCTGAAAAATTAGCCCTTATTGAAATCAAAGTCGATGATAACAATAAGCTACCAGAAGGCGATAAAATATGGCTGAAATTGCTGGACAACTTACTGGCCGAAAATGCCCAGCAAATTATTTTTAATTTTTTACCGAGCAATGTTTCAGAAAAATTTTATACACGCGCTATTGAATCAAAAAAAGTTATTTTTGGACAACGGCTATTTATTAAAACCGACTCTATTTATACTATTTTAAACGCACTGCCAAAACAGGTTTCAAGAAACAAAGTTGATTTTGGTTTAATTGCAGAAACAAATCAAGAAGGGGTTTATCGTAGTCAAGAAAGGTTAATTAAAGTTGACGATATTGAATTTTCAAGTTTAGAGTTTGCAGCAGCCAAGCAACTCTTTGGCAAAAAAGCTAGAGCTTTCAAAAATGAATATCTAATTAACTTTAGTGGTGGTGTAGGACGGTTTTTTTCTATCCCATTGCATAGCGCGTTAGCAAGAGGGGCTGTAAAAGAATATGTGGATAATAAAACCGTTTTTATTGCAGTACCTGACTTAGAAAATGTCAGCCATTTTTTTACCCCTATTGCAGGAAGTGCAGGACAATTATCGGCAGTTTATTTTCATGCGTTTGCGTTAGATACACTTTTGTCAAAACGCGAATTACATCCACTGTCTGAAACGCTAGTCTACAGCTTAATGGCACTTATTACGCTGTGCTGTTTATCGATTTATCATTGGTTTTCTTTACGCATTTCAATATTTATTGCCGTTAATTTATCATTGCTAGCTATTTTTACCTCATGGATACTCTTACAGCAATTTTGTTTTGTACTTCCGATTACAGAAATTTTATTAATCCAATGGCTAACGATATGGATAATTAATCGGCATCGTTTTGTACAAAAGCAACATTTATTAGAAAAATCATTATTTGATTTATCCTTAAAACTACAAGAAAAAATATTCCCCGTTGATTTTCAAAAAGTTGATAATCCATGGACACAATTAATTTCCATGCTGAATCAAACCTTGCATTTACAACGATTAATTTTTTTAGAACGACCTGAAACAGGACAGTGGGTAACAGAGGTAAAATGTTTTAATTGCGCCCTGGATGATATTAATGAAAGGCGACGTGATTATCAACGCGCACCTTATACCACGGCGATTGAACAAAACTGCCCTGTCTTAGTGGATATGCCTTATTTTAAAACAACCGATGAGCCAGAATTAAATTATTTAGCCCCCCTTATTTTTGATAATCGTTTGCTTGGTTTTTGGGCTTTTACGATTGAACCTGACAAAGTATTTTCGGAAAATACTTTTATTGCAATTACTAAAATGTATATGGCAAAAATTGCAGAAACCCTATATTACTATCGGGTTTGGAAAAAAAGGATACAGGCTGAAAATAATAAATTTTCACATTATTTTAAATTACAGGTTAATCACAATTCCTATCAAATACTGAATAAATCCATTGCATTGTTGGAAATGCGTATTTCTAAATTATATAGAGTCTTTGATGATTTTAATTATGGCTCTATCTTATATGATTTATTTGGGCGGGTTATTTTAGTCAACCATACCATGGAAACTTTATTGCAATCGGCAGAGCTTGCAGTCCATGAAATAACATTATTAGATTTTTTTATAAAAGTAACAGGATTTGATGAAATTAAAGCCCAGCAAACTTTACAACAAATGATATTTTCTCAAGAATCTTTTTCATTTCCAACTGTAAACTTTACTCATCAAGGCAACTATACCCTTTATATAAAAGCATTGAGTGTCAATAAAGAAGATATTGAAACACTTGAAACACGGTTAATTTTATGTGAATTAATTAGTCATTAAACTATTCCCATAAACTTGATAACGTTTCATTATATTATTTGCCCAAACTTTATGGGTTGCAATTTCACACATTCTGTCATTCATTTTAAAAACAGCTGCCGCTTGAGTATCTAAAATAGCTTGAGCGGTCATTAAATCATCCTGATTGATTTGAAAACAAGTTTCAATGGTTTTGATTTGATTAGGATGAATGGCTGTTTTTCCTATCAGACCACAAAGAATATCGTGCTGTGTTTCTTTAATTAATAATTCAGGTTTATTCAGATATTCAAATACAGGCGCAGTTAATTCAAAGCCATAGGGCTTAAAGGTGGTAATTAATTGATAAATCACCGCGCCTAATGGTGTTTCATACAAAGTTTTATCCATTGGGCGGCGTAGTCCTAAATGTTGCAATAAATCATTGCCACCAATGCGTAAGACTAATAGGGTTTGTTGGTAATTAAAGTCTAATAATTTATCTCGCAATAAACACATTTTAGTTTGCTCAAAAGCTTCTTTTGATTCTAAAGTGAGCATATTTTTAAAATGTGTTCCTTCTACTAAAGAAAAATAAGCTTGAAAATTACTTAATTCTATTTTAGGAAACACAAATCCTGTTATTTTATCAATATTGGGTAGGGCTAAAAGTTTTTCTAAAACCTGTGGATTTCTGGGGCGAATAAAACGCAATTTATTATTTTCTTCTAAGCCTGCTAATAAATCACTAAGCTGTGCTAACGCTAAATTAAGCTGATGGGGATGAATGGAATCTTCAGTGCAGAATACCATCGAGCGTAATTGTGGATATTTTATGCCATTCGCAATTGATAGCATATTTTCTTTAATGGCAGGAATATAAAGGGTTGCTCCTAAATTTAATGCGTCAGTCATAATGTATGTTTTGCAATAATAGAAACGGCTTGATAAGGCATCGTTGAATTTTCCAGAATAGGAATGTTTTTTTCGTTTGCCAGCACAATTAAGTGCTGTGTTTCTGGGGCGTGTTTATTTTTTAATAATAAGAAACCAGGAACGCGGCGCAATAAAACCCGTGTTGCTTCGCCAATGCCTGGTTTAATTAAATCATTGTGTTGAATGTGATAGGTTTTTTTTAAATGATTCATAAAAGAAATCGCTGTTTTTTGCTGTGTATTTTTAGCGATTAATTTGGGTAATACAATCGCAGAGCTGTTTTTAAAGATTTGCGCAACAGTTGCCATTGTTTCAGTGATAAACCACTGGCTTAAATCGGCTGCTAAAAAGTCAGCATAATAAATACAGCCGTGAAAATCATTTTTGTTGAGACTGGCTTGATTTAAAATAGAACGACTGATTAAACCTGAAATGGTTGCATTTAATAAACTGCATGGAATTAAATAATCAGAAAAACTGGCGGTAACTGCCGCAACACCTGCTATATCATTTAATACATATAAATCTGCACAAATTTGACTCTCAACGTGTTGATTAAATTGCGCAATACTTTGTTTTAATTCTTGAGTAATAACCCCTTTTCCTGTCCAGCCATCAATAAAGGTAATGCTTTCAGCTGAGTTTTGTTGCATTAAAATAGTTTGTAAAGCATTTATATCAATGCCACGGTCACGAATAATAGAGATTGAGTAATGGTGTGATTGCCTGTGAAAATACTGTTGTAAAATGCGGTGTAATAAAACCCCAATCGGTGTTCCAGCGCGGACTAAAGAAACCAGTGTAATTTTATTTTTTTTTGCCAGATGTATTTTTTTCGCTAAGATTAATAAGTCTGTGGCAAAACGGACTTTATTTTGCTGGAAAATTTGTTGAAACAAGTCTAAATAAGCGGCAGAAGGCAATGATTCTTGGCTAATCATTTCGCTGTAATGTTTTTTCCCTGTTTGAATGAGCCGTTCTTTTTCTGCAATGGGTGTGCTATTAATTTGAATGGGTTTTAATAAAAACTGTACATCACTGGCTAAATAACTACCCGAAAAATGATTCATTTAAACCTCGGCTGTCATTAAATGTGCTTGATTAAAGCCTTCACGAATAATTTGACTATTTTTTGGGGTCATAAAATAATCACACAGCTGCATATAGGGCATATCGGTTACGCTATCGCCGATTCCAAACGATAAATAATCGGCATATTGTTGATTTAATTGCTGTTGTAAAAACTTAACCGCAGGGGCTTTGTTTAAACAACGAGGGAGAATGGCTAAATTATTATCATTAAGATGACAATAAAAGTCTAAATTTTGTGCTTTTAAATAAGGTTCAACGACCTCGATTAATAATAACGTTAATGCCTGATAGTTATGGTCTTTTTGTTTGACTAAACAATAAAAAGTAATGCTCATATCACGAATTAAACGAATTTTTAAATCAATATTGCGTTTAATGGCTTCGTTGTGTAGCATTTTTTCGAGGTGTTGCAAGTGGTGTAGAAAACCTGCCAAGGTCTTTTTTGTATGAGTAAACCAGCCTTGATGACAGCTGCCGTCGGCATTGAGAATGATGCCACCGTGATTGATAATTGCATAATCGTATTTTTGAACATTCGTACGCGAAAAAGCATCTTTATCTCTGGCAGTGGTAGGAATTAAGTGAGTTTTATCGCTGAGTAAGTTAAAAAAACGCTGTTGCTTGGGGGTAAAAAAAGAGATGGGCGAGCCATCAATGGCGAATGAAGCGGGAGTAATGGCAACATCGGTGGGACATTTTCGTTGGGTTTGAAAAATAGTGTCATCAAGGTCGAGAAATACAAACAGTTCCATAATTAACCTGAATTGAAGTGGCGTTTAACAGCGTAAGCAAATGGGAAAGCGCGGCATTTTTAGGGGTTTCATGGCAAATAAGAATATGCTGATACGGATAAAGTGTGCGGTTGTATAAAAAATTGTCAATTCCATCCTCATAATTATCGGGAAAGGTGAGGCAATCTAAAATAGCTTGCCCGACTAAAATCGGTGAGCGGGTTGTCGATTGCACAAATACTTTAAAGCCCTGTTGCTCTAATTGTAAACCGAATAAATAGGCATGATAAATAAATTCCCCCGTGCCTAAAATTAACAGGGTGTCATTTTTATGCCAGCCTTTACTCAGGTTATCCAGTTGTCCAAAACAATTATCCAACGCGGTATTAATCCCAAATCGACCATAGTTATAGGGTAACAAAGTTTTTTTACAGTTTTGTGAGCTGTTGACATTGGGCGGATGAAAAATAATATCAGGGCGTGGGCTAAATTGATAATGCCCTGTTAAAAGGGACAGCCATTGAATCGGTAATTGGGTTTTTTCTGCCACTTTAGCACGCGCTGCTGCATCGGTTAAATTCAATAAACTGACGATAAATACTTGTTTTAAAAAAGTATTTAGCTTTTTATAGGCATTGATTAAATTGGCAAAGGTATTGCCGGTACTGATTTCATCATCAATTAAAACCAGGGTGTCGGCGTGTTGAAAACTGTGTTTAAGCGCAGGTTGTTGCGGTAAATACAGATAAAAATCGCTGGCATGGCTGTGGGTTTCTTCAAATTCTAAATACGGCTGGTCGGCAAAAAAATAGCGGGTGGATTGGCAATAAATGCCTTGCTTTTGGGTTTTTTGTCGCCAGCTTTCATATACCCCGACCCCAAGCGCAGTGGCGGTTTCTGCCATCGCGATAAAAACACAGTGCTGCAAGGCGTTTTCGTGCGCGATTATTAAATCTGCCAAGGCTTGATAGCTTGCCAACATTTCAGAAGGTCGGGCAGGATAATGTTTGCCTAAGACAGTGCTGATAAATAAAAAGCCCCGCTTAGGATTATTACGCGCGGCAAAGCGAATATAGCGGTCAAAAAGTGCGGCAGATTCATTAATGTGAACGGTTAGAACCCCCGTTGCTAGGGTTATGGTTTTGGTAAAAGACATCACAATGGAAGGTTGGGTTAGCGGTTATTTTGACCCGTGACTGGTGTAAATCACATCAACTTTATTGCCTAATTCGTTATAAATCAACGAGTGACAGAGTTCATTGACTAAAAATATCCCTCTGCCACATAATGCGTTATCCTGTGGGTGTTTCGCTTTTTCTAACACTTTTTGAATATCAAACCCTTGTCCGCTGTCAGTAATGCCAATATGTAAAGTGAGGTCTTTTTCATGGCGATGCCCTTCAAATAAAAAATCAATTTGCCCTTTGTCATCATCATTTAGTTCAGCTAAACGTTTTTCCCGTTCGTCAAAATAGCGTTCAAACCCCTGTGGGCTATTTTTAAGGGTTGAGTCTAACTCTAAAATTCCATGATCTAAGGCATTGATATACAGCTCAGTTAAAATGGTATAAAGGGTTTGTACGCTGTGTTCAAGCTGATTATCCAGTTCTTGTAATTGCCCAATTAAAATCGGAATCGGATTTAATTTCGCCAGTTGGCTGCCTTTTAAAGTCAGTTGATAGTGCCAATGCCAAGGTAAATTTGCAATTTGAGCCGGCAAGGTGAGTTTATTTTCAGTGACTGAAGAGGTTGTTGAGGTCATAAAGTGGTCATTGTGTGTGTAGTCAAAGGCTTCCATGGAGTTTTGCAGGTTAGAAAATAAAGAATCCGTGCAACTAATTTCAGCCACGCTGATGTCATCTGTTTGTTTGCCGTCTCCACAAAACTGTTTTAATGCCTCGTCAATGCAGCCGATGACACAATCACAATCAGGTCGATTGAGCAGTTTTTTTAAGCGATACTCACCAAAAAGTTCATCAGATTCATTGACCGCTTCGGTTACGCCATCACTGCATAAGATGATACTATCTCCTATTGAAATGGCAACATTTTCAAATAATAACTTAAAATCAACATTAGCAATCACGCCTAATGGAAAACTGCGTGATTTAGCATTGTATTTGATTTGTCTGGTTTGATGATTGCGAATATAAACATCAGGCATTCCACAAATACAAACCGCCGCATAATCGAGTTCTTTGCGGACAATCACATATTGGACTGCCATAAACATTCCAACGGGTAAGATTTTTTTTAGCTTATTATTAATGGCATTTAAAACTTTATCGCCTGAAAAACCTTTGGCAGTCATCGCTTTAAACGCATCAGAAGCAGGAATTGCGCCCAGTGCCGCACCTAGTCCATGCCCTGTAAAATCGGCTAGCATAATATGCAGCTCGCCTGAGGGCGAAAGCGCGGTTAAAAACATATCCCCACTAAACACTTCGGCAGGTAATAACAAAGATTGGATGGCTTCATTTTTTGAAACCTCACTCACTACCACGCTGTTAAACACGGTTTTTGCCAGTTCTTGGTCGCGTTGAATCCGCTCAGTCATGGCAAAATACGCATCATAAAGCAGCCCCAATCGTTCCATTGATTTAATCCGCGCCGAGAGAATCTTTAAATCGACAGGTTTGGATAAAAAATCATCCCCGCCTGATTCAATACATTGACTGAGTTTGTCCTCATCTGAAACCGCCGTGACAAAAATAATTGGCACAAACGAATGCTGCCCACATTGTTTTTTAATTTGCTTACACGCCTCTATCCCATCCATAACAGGCATCATCAAATCCATAAAAATGATGCTAGGTTGATGCTCAAGGTGTTTTTCAATCGCTTCTACCCCATTTGTTGCTTCAATGACGCAATAGCCATAACGTTTTAACAACGCATTTAACAGACAACGATTGACATTATTGTCATCTACAACAAGGGCTTTTTTCATAGCAGAATTTTCCTTTCGGTCATCAATAAAGTGAGTTAAACAACGCGGTGTTAAGTGACAAACACAAGAGCTTTCTTTTTAAGAGTATAATGCGACCGCTTGGTTTTCGCTTAAAAACATTAATGACGGTAATTTCATGAAAAAATGCATCTTTATTTTATTATTTCCATTACTTTTATCTGCTTGTGCCGATAAGAACAATTACGAACAAGCTATATTAGAAGAAATGAAGGCCGAACAGGATGTCAAAGACTATAAAATAGAGCCTGAGCATATTGCAAAATGTGTGGTGGATTTATCTTCAAAAGAAATGCCGGGGTTATTTCCTTTTGACCCTGCTCGTTTAACGGCGTATAAAAATTATACAAAAATGCTGACCTTAAGAAAGGCAAAAGACCCAAAGAAAACCATGCTTGAATTGCGTACCTCATTTGGCTCTGCCCAAGCATTTGCGGATGCGCATAGCAATTATACAGAGAGCATGATGGAATGTCTTTCTGCGGTCTTGTTGGAAGTTGAAAAGTAAATATCGCTTTAAATCCCCCGACCTCCTTTAGAAAAGGAGGAAAGGGGACTAAAAGACCTAGCCTGTCAACTGCGCTGGGTCGAGTAATTTTTCTAACTCTTCTTTCGTTAAGTCGGTCATTTCACACGCCACCTCAAGAATGGGTCGCCCTTGTTTATAAGCCGTTTTCGCACATTCTGCGGCTTTTAAATAGCCAATCCGTGAATTAAGGGCGGTCACTAAAATCGGATTTTTGGCTAAGGCTTCTTGTAAGCGTGATTCTTGGACACTAAAATCGGTAATGGCTTTATCTGCCAACAAAACGCTGATATTGCCTAATAATTCAATGCTTTGTAAAATATTATACGCAATCATTGGCAACATCACATTTAACTGAAAACTGCCTGATTGCCCGCCAATCGTAATCGCTGCATCATTGCCTATCACTTGTGCTGCAACCATTGCAGTGGCTTCAGGAATCACAGGATTCACCTTACCCGGCATGATGCTACTGCCCGGTTGCAAGGCGGTTAATTCAATTTCCCCTAAACCTGCCAACGGCCCACTGTTCATCCAGCGCAAATCATTGGCAATTTTCATCAAGCTGACCGCAATCACTTTCAATTGCCCAGACAATTCCACCATTGCATCTTGACACGCCAAGCTTTCAAAAAAGGAATCGTTTGAGACAAACGGCAAGCCTGTTTCAGCGGCTAAAGCTTGGACAAATTTTTGCGCAAATTCAGGATGGGCATTGACTCCTGTACCAACCGCCGTGCCGCCTTGGGCTAATTTATACACGCGCGGCAGCGTTGCATTGACTCTATCAATGCCATTGCGAATTTGTAAAGCCCAGCCACCCAGTTCTTGACTTAAGCGAATCGGCATTGCGTCCATCAAATGTGTGCGCCCTGTTTTAATCACCTCCTCAACACTGGCGGCTTTTTTTTCAATCGCTTCTGCAAGATAGTCCAAATTAGGCAATAAATGCTGCTGACATTCCCACGCCGCGCTGACATGAATTGCGGTAGGAATCACGTCATTACTGCTTTGTCCACAATTCACATGGTCATTGGGACTAATTGCTGTGCCTGCAATATCGCTTGCCAAATGCGCCAACACTTCGTTGACATTCATATTGGTGCTGGTGGCAGACCCTGTTTGAAACACATCAATCGGAAACTGCTCGCTGTGTTGTCCTGCAAGAATTTGCTCTGCCGCTTGCATGATGGCGGTGGCGATATTTTTATCCAGTAATCCTAGCTCGCTATTGACGGCGGCTGCGGTTTTTTTAATTAACGCCACCGTTTTAATAAACGCAGGCGGTAACACTAAGCCACTAACCGGAAAATTATTCACCGCCCGTTGGGTTTGCGCCCCGTATAACGCCGTTGTCGGGACTTGCAACTGCCCCATGCTGTCTTTTTCAATTCTAAAGTTACTCATGTTTTAACTCATCAATAAAAGAAATCACCGCCATTCTATCAAAAGCCCAACACAATTCACGCAAGCTTTGAGGATGGAGCAATACAGGAATTTTAATCGCGTATTGGGGTTGCCATTGGGTTTGCTCGGCAATATCAATCCGTTCAATAAAAATACTCGGGTCTTGGGTTAAAATGTGCGGCATTAACTGTTCTGCACTGTCGCACAAATGACAGCCCAGTGTGCCAAATAGAATAAGTTTCATTGTTGTCCATTTAAGATAAAAGCAAGAAAGGGCTTAAGTCTGCTATGATTGCTTTATTCACACAAGTTTTGTTTCACTATTATACAAGAGGCACATAAAATGAGTTTTGGAAGTTTTATTGACAATGCAATTAGCAAAACAACGAACACCTTATCGAATTTAAAAACCGATATTTTAAAGTTTAAAAACAAAGACTTTTTAAATGCGGCGATGGCAGGGTCGGCTTTGATTTCTCTAGCCGATGGGTCTATTAGTTCAGAAGAAAAGCAGAAAATGATTAAGTTCATTGAAAATAATGAGGCATTATCTGTGTTTCCTACCGCAGAAGTTATTAAAGCCTTTCAAGATTTTGTCAGTCAAATTGAGTTTGATAAAGACATCGGTGATGCCAAAGCCTATGCCGCAGTGGGTAAATTAAAATCTAACAATGAAGCGGCGCGTTTAGTGATGCGGATGATTATTGCCATTGGC
>JFJP01005829.1_pt1 | contig 13911 bp, 12 predicted proteins | sample 431651 | NCBI WGS metagenome assembly JFJP01 (sample SAMN02602958, study PRJNA72255) | Microbial mat metagenome, whole genome shotgun sequencing project. | biome: fresh water; feature: sink hole; material: water; isolation source: purple microbial (photo- and chemosynthetic) mats found in... | reverse complement strand
ACCGCAATGCCGCCCGAGCCGTTGACCAGCAAATTGGGCAGGCGGGTGGGCAGCACCAGCGGCTCTTTTTCGCTGCCGTCGTAATTGGGCCCAAAGTCAACGGTTTCCTTGTCCAGATCAGCCAGCAACTCGTGGGCAATTTTGGCCAGACGGATTTCGGTGTAACGCATGGCTGCCGCGTTATCGCCATCGACGGAGCCAAAATTGCCCTGGCCATCGACCAGCATGTGGCGCATGGAGAAATCCTGCGCCATACGAACGATGGTGTCGTAAACCGACTGGTCGCCATGCGGATGGTATTTACCGATCACGTCACCGACGATGCGCGCCGACTTCTTGTAGGCCTTGTTCCAGTCGTTGCCGAGTTCGTGCATGGCAAACAGAACACGTCGGTGTACCGGCTTCAAACCATCGCGCGCATCCGGCAGTGCCCGCCCGACGATCACGCTCATGGCGTAGTCGAGGTAGCTGCGACGCATTTCGTCCGCGAGGCTGGTGGGCAAAGTTTCTTTGGCGAATTGAGTCATTGGGATAAGCTCGGGTCCGAAGCTGGGTCAGGCAGTCACACGGTGACCTGGGTTGGTCGGCTCGAATGCGACTGCATGCCTTGATTTTATGCTGGCACAGTGTGGCAAACGCGCAACATTGCTTGGTTGTCTAGCCTCTTACCCGGCGCTGCAGCCCCCGTCGGCGGCTGAATTCGGGTAGGTCGCAATTCTCTGTGGCACAATGAACTCGCCTTTCAAATGCCTGTACAGGCGAGCAACTGTTTACATTTCGCAGCGATGCTGCAGTTTTTTTCTTTAGGAGAATCATGAAAAAATTGAATAAATTGGCGACTTTGGTCGCTACTGCAGTCCTCGCGAGCGCTGCTGGCGCACAAACCATCGACAACTGGCGTGCTGCCGACGGCACGGTCTGGAAGAACGGCACCAATGAACTGTGCTGGCGCGATGCCAACTGGACGCCTGCCACAGCCGCTCAAGGTTGCGATGGCGCGATTGTTCCTCCCAAGCCGGCACCCGCTCCGGCTCCGGCTCCCGTGGTTAAGCCCGCACCGGCACCGGCACCGGCACCGGCACCGGCACCCAAACCGGTTGCGGCCACGAAGGTCACTTACGCGGCTGATGCCTTCTTTGATTTTGACAAGTCAGTGCTCAAGCCGGAAGGCAAAGCCAAGCTTGATGACCTGGTGTCCAAGGTCAAGGGTATCAATCTGGAAGTGATCATTGCCGTTGGTCACACCGATTCTGTCGGTGCTGATGCTTACAACCAGAAGCTGTCTGTGACACGTTCTGAGGCGGTGAAGGCCTATCTGGTCTCCAAGGGGATCGAAAAGAACCGTGTCTATACCGAAGGCAAAGCCCGTGGCTGACAACAAGACCAAGGACGGTCGTGCGAAGAATCGTCGTGTAGAGATTGAAGTGGTGGGCACGCGTACCAACAAGTAAGCCCCTCTCTGGCTTTTCGGCCACTACGCTGCGGGGTCTGGCATCAGGCCGAACCTCGAGAGTTGTGCCGGTTCAATCCAAAACCCGCTCCGGCGGGTTTTTTTTGCAGTTTGTTTGACTTCTGTCGGGTTTGGCCTTGTTTGTGTGGCTGGGTTACTCCCGTTTCGCAGTTGATGCGATGGGGAACAGGGATCAGACGGTGATTTTCAATTGGGGGTTCTATGCAGATCAATGATGATGTTTCCCAACGTTTGGGATCTTCGCTCGAGGCCCTCAATGCGCGCATTGCCCGTTTGGCCATCGGGCTGGGAGTCTCGCTGGATGATCGCAACGAGGTTGATGCCTTGATGCACCAGCCGCAAGTGGCGCCAGTAGCGCATGAACGTCGATCCGGGCGCACTGGCTACCCGGCTGGCAATGTGGAGCGACGGGTGGCACACCAGCGTGAAGAGCTGCGAGGTCTGTTGGTGTTGCGCTATCACATGGAGACAGTCAGTGTGACTGCTCATGGTCTTGATGTGACGCGCCAAGTCTTGTCCGAAGCGCAGGCGCATCTGGTTCAGCAGGGTTTTAAGCCAGGTGCGGACGGGTTGGGCCTCGATGACTTCTTCAAGGTCTGACCTCATTCAGGGGTGGCCAGTGTCACATTGATTGAGCGACGATTCGTCCCGTGAAGGGGGCGTTGCTTCGTTCTTTTTTAAACAGGCTAAGGAACTCACATGGCAATTCTGGCTGTGAACGCAGGATCATCCTCTCTCAAGTTCTCACTTTATCCCGTGGCGGGTGGTGCGGTGCAGGCACAGGTTCTGTCAGGGAACATTGAAGGTCTGGAGCCCGGCGGTGCGCCAGCGATGCGTTGGACGTATCAATCTCAAACCCATGAGCGTCGCTTGCAGCTTGGTTCTACGGATGTGTTTGCCAAAGCACTGCTCAGTTTGCGCGACCTGCTCGCAGGTTTGGCTGACGTGCCAAGCATTGAGGCTGTGGCGCATCGAGTTGTCCACGGTGCAGCCCTGTACCGTGCCAGTGTGATTGTGACTGACGAGGTTTTGCAGAATTTGACGGGCTTGTGTTCCTTGGCTCCATTGCACCAGCCACACAATGTGGCTGGAATTCGTGCTTTTCGCGAGGCATTTGCGCATTTGCCGCAGGTGGCCTGCTTCGACACGGCCTTTCATGCCACCTTGCCGGAACATGATTTTCGCTTTGCCCTGCCGCAGGAACTCTACGCGCTGGGGTTGCGGCGCTATGGTTTTCATGGACTGTCCTATCAGTATGTCATGGGTTGCTTGCAAGAACTGACCGCGCGCGCCAGCGGCCGTGTGTTGATGGCGCATTTGGGCAATGGGGCAAGCTTGTGTGCTGCTCGTGCCGGCCAGAGTTGTGCGACGACCATGGGTTTTTCTGCGCTGGACGGGTTGATGATGGGCACCCGTCCTGGCTCGCTTGATGCGGGTGTGCTGCTGTACTTGCTCGAACAGGGCTGGGACCATGCACAACTGCAAAAGCTGCTCTACAAACAGAGTGGCCTGCTGGGTGTGTCTGGTGTCTCGGCAGATATGCGCCGGCTGCGCAGCGATGACAGCGCCTCAGCCCGCTTGGCCACTGACATGTTTGTTTACCGTGTGGCACGCGAGACCGGTGCACTGGTCGCCTGCATGCAGGGGCTGGATGTGTTGGCGTTCAGCGGTGGCATTGGCGAGCACGATGTGAAGATGCGAGCCGATCTTGCCGGGAAGCTCTCCTGGTTGGGCGTGGTGATCGATGCTGATCTGAATGCCTTGGCCGGCGGCGATGCCATCGTTCCGATTCATGCGCCCTCAAGCGCAGTGGAGGTCTGGGTGGTTCCCACAGACGAAGGTATTGTGGCCGCGCGAGAGGCTGTACGTCTGGTTGCAGTTTGAAAGGCGGGCACGCTGGGTCGGGTAGGGCTGTCTGGGTATGCAGTTACAGGACATTTTGTTTTCCCAGGGGTTTGGCACCCGGCGTATCTGTGCGGGTTTGATTCAGCAGGGGCGTGTCCAGGTTTATGAAAGAAATTCGGCACAAGCCCTTATACAGCAAGCGCTGGCAGCTACTGAATTTGATACTGAAGGTTTGCGTTTCAGAGTGCAAGGGGTGGACTGGCCCTATGCTGCCAAGGCCTATATCATGCTGCACAAGCCCGCTGGTACCGAGTGCTCACGCAAGCCCACCGCTCACCCTAGCATTTACACCTTGTTGCCGGCACCGCTGCGCCAGCGTCCGAACAAGGGTGCGGTGCCAGGGGTGCAGGCGATCGGACGTCTTGACCAGGACAGCACTGGCCTGCTGCTGCTGACCGACGATGGGCAGTGGATCCACCGGCTAAGTTCTCCGCGTCATCATGTACCCAAGGTGTACGAAGTGACGCTGAAGCATCCGATCAATTCACGCCAGCTCGTGTCATTGCAAGATGGCGTGGTGCTGGATGATGACCCCCAACCGGTGCGGGCCGCGCACTGTATTGCCAAGTCTGACTTCCATTTGCAACTGACCTTGCTGGAGGGCAAATACCATCAAGTCAAGCGCATGGTGGCGGCGGTTGGTAACCGGGTTGAGGCCTTGCATCGTTCGCAGATCGGCGCTTTGCACCTGCCTGATGATTTGCTCCCGGGCCAGTGGCGGTGGCTGGATCCGCAAGCCCTTGGGTTGGCCGGGTCCTTGGGTTGAGCTGGCTCTCAGTTATATTGCAGTCATGCGTTTGTTGCTCGACTCCTTCTGGCGTGCGGCGGCCTACTGTCTGCATCCGCGCGCGATCCTGCTATCGGTGCTGCCTTTGCTGCTGATGGCGGGCTTGGCCTTGGGCATTGGCTACCTGTATTGGGACTTGGCGTTGGACTGGGTGCGTGCCTATGTAGATGCGTCCAGTCTGGTCAGCAGTTTTTCAGACTGGCTGCAGGGCTTCGGTTTGGCTGGACTGAAGTCGGTACTTGTTCCATTGATCGTCATATTCAGCATCACCCCACTGATCGTGATGATGTCGCTCTTGATGGTGGGCGTGATGATGGCACCGGCATTGACGAACCTGGTGGCCGCCAAGCGCTTCCCGACCTTGGAGCGCAAACACGGCGCCTCAGCGCTGGGTAGTCTGTTCTGGTCTTTGCTGTCGATGTTGTTGGCGCTGGTCGCGTTGCTGGTGTCCATGCCGCTTTGGTTGATCCCGCCTCTGATTCTGGTTCTGCCACCTGTTATCTGGGGGTGGGCGACTTATCGGGTGATGGCTTTTGATGCATTGGCTGAGCACGCCAGCGTGCCGGAGCGACGCAAAATTTTCCGCCGTCATCGTCTGTCCTTGATCGGAATCGGTCTGGTTTGCGGTTTTCTGGGGGCCGCCCCCAGTCTGATTTGGGCTTCGGGTGCGCTGCTGGCGGCTGCGTTTGTTGTTTTGGTGCCAGTCGCGATCTGGCTTTATACCTTGGTGTTCGCCTTTTCTGCATTGTGGTTTGCCCACTATTGTCTGGCTGCGTTGGATCTGCTGCGTTCTGAGTCAAGCGCATCGACGCTGAAACCGGCGCCCGTGGTCGAGACCGACGCCCCTGCGCCTGTGGCACCGCCTGCCAGCGAAACCCTATGAACCAGACTCTGCCAAACCAATCGCTTGCCAGCAACGCGCCGGCAGTACCGCTTCCTGTTTTTGGGTTGATCATCATCGGCGACGAGATCATGTCGGGCAAGCGCAGCGACAAGCACTTTGGCAAGGTCGTTGAAATTCTGAAAGCGAGAGGGTTGCAATTGTCGTGGGCGCAATATGTGGGCGATGATCCACAACGCATCACCAAGGCTTTGACGCTGGCGGCTGCATCGGGTGATGTGGTGTTTTGTACCGGAGGCATCGGTGCCACGCCGGACGACCACACGCGTCAATGTGCTGCGCGCGCACTGGGCTTGCCCTTGGGTTTGCATCCGCAAGCCAAAACACTGATCGAGCAACGCATGCAGGAGCAGGCATTGGCCCAAGGTGTGCAGTACGACCCGTCAGCGCCGGACAATCTGCATCGTTTGAACATGGGTGTTTTTCCGGTGGGCGCAGAGATCATTGCCAATCCGTTTAACCGCATCCCAGGCTTTCAGTGTGGGCGTCTGTATTTTGTCCCTGGTTTCCCGGTGATGGCCTGGCCCATGATCGAGGCTGTGCTCGACCAGCAGTTCAGTGCCTGCTTTCAACGGCAGGCCTGGCTGGAAAAGTCAGTGATCATCATGGCTGCAATGGAGGCGACCTTGACTCCGTTGATGGAGTGCATTGAGCACGAGCACCCCGGAGTGAAGGTGTTCAGCCTGCCCAGTGTGGAACATCCCGAATGGGGTCGGCACATTGAATTGGGCGTCAAAGGTGCACCCGATGCGGTGAATAGCGCCTATGCGGCCTTGATGCGCGGCCTGGCGCCGTTTCATTTGAAGCTTGGCCCTGAATTGGTGCGTTCTTGATTGTCCTTTTTGGTGCTTTTGATCTGCTCTCGTTTGGTGCATTTGGATGGTTGGCCGACTGGCTCTAAAACCAGGGCTTCGATCAGTCGCCGGCTCTGTCAGCCGATCAATTCAAGGCAAAATGCAGACATCGGTAATGCGGCTTGATCGGCCAACTCTGCTGGGACTGGCACAAAAACTGCATTCCAGATGCCGACCCTTTTTTTACAACGACCCAACCAGGAGTATTTGATGGCCAAGACCGTCGCAGATGTCATGAAGATGGTGAAAGACAACGAGGTCAAGTTTGTTGACTTCCGCTTTACCGATACCCGTGGCCAGGAACAGCACGTGACTGTGCCGATTTCCCACTTTGATGAGGACAAGTTTTCTGCTGGACACGCCTTTGATGGCTCATCCATTGCAGGCTGGAAAGGGATCGAGGCATCAGACATGCAGTTGATGCCTGATCCAAACACCGCGAACATCGACCCGTTCTTTGAAGAAACCACCATGTTTCTGACCTGCGATGTCATCGAACCCAGCGATGGAAAAGCCTATGACCGCGATCCGCGTTCCATCGCGCAGCGCGCCGAGGCCTACCTGAAGGCCTCCGGTATTGGCGATACGGCCTACTTTGGTCCAGAACCCGAGTTTTTCATCTTTGACAATGTGCGCTGGAACACCGACATGTCGGGTACATTTTTCAAGATCGAGGAGTACGAAGCGCCTTGGAACAGCGGTGCCAAGCTTGAAGGCGGCAACCGTGGTCACCGTCCGACCGTGAAGGGCGGCTATTTCCCGGTGCCCCCGATCGACAGCACGCAAGACATGCGCGCCGAAATGGTGCTGATTCTTGAGTCCTTGGGAATCCCGGTCGAGGTGTTTCACCACGAAGTTGCCGGTGCCGGCCAAAATGAAATTGGTACCAAGTTCAGCACCTTGGTGCAGCGCGCTGATTGGACCCAAGTGCTGAAATATGTCGTGCAAAATGTTGCCAACAGCTATGGCAAGACGGCCACTTTCATGCCCAAACCGGTTGTTGGTGACAATGGGAGCGGCATGCATGTGCACCAGTCGATCTGGAAAGACGGCAAGAACCTGTTTGCCGGCGACGGCTATGCTGGCCTGAGTGATTTTGCCCTGTATTACATCGGTGGCATCATCAAGCATGCGCGTGCCCTGAATGCCATCACCAACCCTGGGACCAACAGCTACAAGCGTCTGGTGCCTGGCTTTGAGGCGCCGGTGAAATTGGCCTACTCGGCCAAGAACCGTTCGGCGTCGATCCGCATTCCTTATGTGGCTAATCCCAAAGGCCGTCGCATCGAGGCGCGCTTCCCTGATCCGCTGATGAACCCCTACTTGGGTTTCTCTGCCTTGATGATGGCAGGTCTGGATGGTGTCGAGAACAAGATACATCCGGGCGAAGCCGCGACCAAGGACTTGTACCACCTGCCGCCTGAGGAAAATGCGTTGATCCCAACCGTGTGTCACAGTCTTGATCAGGCGCTGGATTGTCTGGATGCTGACCGGTCCTTCCTGACCAAGGGGGGGGTCTTTACCGATAGCATGCTGGACGCCTATATTGAGCTCAAGATGAGCGAAGTCACGCGCCTGCGCATGGCCACGCATCCGATCGAGTTTGAAATGTACTACTCGCTCTGATCTACTTGACGAGGCTCAGCCTTGCGCGAAAGCGCGTGGGTCACGATGTAATTGGGCTTAGGCGTGTTGCCGTGGGCCCGGTGCAACAGGCAGACGCGTTGGCGTGAAGAATGGGGACGGCGTGAGTCGTCCCTTTTTTGTTTTTCTGAGCCGATGAGACTGTCACGTGCAGCGACCCCATGGACGCACTCTGCTGAAGCCGTGCGCTTGCAGTACCATGCGCGTTTGTTGCAAGCAGAGTTTCTGATTTGCCTGCTGTGGAGCACCCATGAAGCATGAGTTATTGATCGCTGCCCTGTTGGCTACCCCTGTTGCCGCGACCTGGGCCCAGGAGCCGATTTATCGTTGTGGCAATGAATACACCAATACTCGCCCCGATGCGCATGCCAAAGGGTGCAAGTTGGTCGAGGGTGGCAATGTCACGGTGGTGCAAGGCCTGAAACCTCAGCGTGTGACCGCGTCAGGTCCGGCTAACAGTGCGCCGCCGCCCAACGGGGCCAGTCGTATCGCGTCGGTCGAGCAGCGAGCCAGAGACTCGGATGCCCGTCTGATACTGCAAAGTGAGCTGAAAAAGGCGCAGATCCGGCAGGAGGAGCTACAAAAGGAGTACAACCAGGGTCAACCTGAGAAGCGTGGAGACGAAGCGCGCAACCACCAAAAATACCTTGATCGGGTGGCTGAGCTCAAAGCCAGCCTGGCGCGCAATGAGAGTGACATGTCCAGCATCAAGCGCGAGCTTGATCGTCTGCCGTCAACACCGTCAACCGCTCAAACCCCTTGACGCTGTGGGCCCGCTGCCGTTTCCGCCACCCTGTGGCGCTTCATCCACCGCTGCGCCGCATTGTTTCAGGGCGTTTGACATGCTGGCCATGCTGGTGGCCGTCGTCAAAAGTGACGGAACTGTGCTGTTTGTGAACGCCGCCTTGGAGGATGCATGTGGCATTTCTCGTCGCACCATGCTAGGGACGCATTTACCTGACAGCTTCACACAGCCCGGACATTTGCGCGCTGCGTTGCTCGGAGCCGGTGACCGCGAATACGCGGCCCTGCGCTATGACTCCTGGTTGCTGCGGGTGCGCCGGGAGCCATTGCCAGTCTGCGTCATTGTCACGCCGACAGAAGGCGCTGAGTTGATTGTCGAACTGCAACCATTGGAGCAACAGACACGCAAGGACCGTGAAGAGCGTCTGGCCGAACAGGCCCAGGCGAACAAGGAGTTGATCCGCAATCTGGCACATGAGATCAAGAACCCCTTGGGGGGCATTCGGGGCGCTGCACAGTTGCTCGAAATGGAGATCGATTCACCCGATCTCACTGAATACACCCAGGTCATCATCCGCGAGGCAGACCGTTTACAGTCTCTGGTGGACCGTCTGTTGGCGCCACATCGTCGCCCCCATGTGGTCGGTGATGTCAACATCCACGAGATTTGCGAGCGTGTCCGATCGTTGATACTGGCGGAGTTCCCACGGGGGCTCATGGTCATCCAAGACTACGACACCTCCATTCCCGAGTTTCGTGGTGATCAGGAGCAACTGCATCAGGCCTTGTTGAACATTGCACACAATGCCTGCCAAGCCTTGTCCGAACGCATGACTCAAGGCGATGCACAACTGATCTTTCGGACCCGGGTGGCGCGTCAAGGCAGCTTCGCCAAACAACGCTATCGGTTGGCACTGGAATTGCATGTCATTGACAACGGGCCTGGCGTGCCAGACTCGATCAAAGACCGGATCTTCTACCCGCTGGTGTCTGGGCGTGAAGGAGGCTCAGGTCTGGGCCTGACCCTGGCGCAGACGTTTGTTGGCCAGCACCGCGGCTTGATCGAGTGTGACAGCGTACCTGGACAGACCGACTTCAAGATAATGATCCCGCTGCCGTGATCGGGGCCTCAGCGCCGTGCTGCATGCCTGAATCAAGAGAATGTCAGCGCTAACTGAAAGTGAACCACACATGAAACCTATCTGGATTGTTGACGATGACCAATCCATTCGTTTTGTGCTTGAAAAGGCTTTGTCGCGCGAGGAACTGCCCACACGAAGTTTCACCAACGCGCGCGACGTTCTCAGCGCGCTGGATGCCGATGACGACACCGGGCCGCAGGTGCTGGTGAGCGACATCCGCATGCCCGGGGGCTCTGGGCTGGAACTGCTTGAGCGAATCAAGGCGCGTCTGCCGGGGCTGCCAGTGATCATCATGACGGCCTATTCAGATCTTGACAGTGCCGTGTCGGCGTTTCAGGGGGGGGCCTTTGAGTATCTGCCCAAGCCTTTTGATTTGCCCAAGGCGGTTGAACTGATCCGCCGAGCTGTGGAAGAGAGCCAGCGCGAAGAAGTCAGCGAGGAGCATCAGGTCAGTGCTCCTGAAATGTTGGGGCAGGCGCCAGCCATGCAGGACGTGTTTCGGGCAATCGGGCGCCTGAGTCAAAGCAATGTGACGGTGATGATTACCGGCGAGTCCGGGTCGGGCAAAGAACTGGTGGCGAGGGCCTTGCACAAGCATTCCAACCGCAGCGCCGGGCCGTTTGTTGCCATCAATACCGCCGCGATCCCGAAGGACTTGCTGGAGTCGGAACTGTTTGGCCATGAGCGCGGTGCCTTCACCGGCGCGCAAACCATGCGTCGCGGCCGATTTGAGCAAGCCGATGGTGGAACCTTGTTTCTCGACGAAATCGGTGACATGCCTTTTGACCTGCAAACGCGCCTGTTGCGGGTGCTGTCAGACGGCCAGTTCTACCGTGTCGGCGGGCATGGCGCGGTGAAGACCAATGTGCGGGTCATCGCAGCGACGCACCAGAACCTTGAACAACGCGTCAAGGAAGGTGCTTTTCGAGAAGACTTGTTTCATCGACTCAACGTGATTCGCTTGCGCCTGCCGGCGTTGCGCGAGCGTCGCGAGGACATCCCCATGTTGACGCGGCATTTCCTGCAGCAAAGTGCGTTGCAATTGGGGGTGGAGCCTAAGCGCATCTCTGAATCCGCCTTGGGCTGGCTGAGTCAGTTCAGTTTTCCAGGCAACGTGCGCCAGTTGGAGAATGTTTGCCACTGGCTGACCGTGATGGCGCCTGCACAGATGATTGGACCCAATGATCTGCCGCCAGAAGTGGGTGTCGTCGGTGCAGAGTGCGGCGCCGTGCCGGCGGCTCTGATCAGCCCTGCTGCGCCCAGGGCGGTCGAGCCAGCGCCTGGCACAAGTGCTGCCTCCCTCGCAACGCCGGTTGCCACTGCCGTGCGACTGATGGGAGACTTGTCTGAGCAGGGGTGGGAGCACGGGCTGGAACTTGACGCCAGTGCGCTGCTGAGTACCGACCGCACCGATGTCTGGGACGAACTGAGCCGACGCTTCGAGTCGCGTCTGATCACGGCGGCTTTGGCCGCCACGCGGGGCCGTCGCATCGAGGCAGCACAAAAGTTGGGCATCGGCCGCAACACCATCACGCGCAAGATTCAGGAGTTGGGCCTGGAGTAGTGACAGCACAGTCGGCAGCGCCGTGAGCTCAGCCTGCATCAATTGGCGCACCACTAGAATCGTGCGCCCAATGTGACGAGTCATTTCTGCGCGTGAAGACCCCATCTGCTGCTGTTGCTGCCTACCGACTGCTGCGCATAGGCTGGCACCTGGTGTACGGCTTGTGGGTCGTCGCCTGGGTTTTTCCACGCCTTTCAAACGCTCAGAAATCAGCGCGAATAAGTGCTTGGGCGCTTGATTTACTTGCGCTGGCAGCTATCAAATTTGAATTCTCTGGCGTTCCTTGTCAAAGCGGCCCGATGCTGCTGGCGGCCAACCACATCTCATGGCTGGACATTGTGCTGATGTTGGCCAGCAGTCCGTGTCATTTCGTGGCCAAGTCTGAAATTGCGCGCTGGCCGCTGCTGGGCCGTCTGACGCGTGCCGCTGGAACACTGTTTATCGCGCGCGACTCGGCGCGCGATGCCCTGCGGGTGGTCCACCATATGGCCGATGAGTTGCGCGCCGGGGCAGTGTTGGCGGTGTTCCCTGAAGGCACGACCAGTGATGGGCTGCGTCTGTTGCCCTTTCACGCCAATTTGTTCCAGGCTGCCATTTCGGCTGACGCGCCAGTGCAAGCGGTGGCGCTTCAGTTTGTGGATGCCCGCAGTGGTCAGGTCAGTCGCACACCTTGCTATATCGACGACGACAGCCTGATTGAGTCAGTCTGGCGCACCTTGCGTGCACCACCCCTGCTGGCCCGGGTGCGATTTGGCGCAGTACAAACCTGCCAGCAGCGCAGCCGCCGGGTTTGGGCGCAGGACGTGCGCCTTGAGATCGGTATGCTTCTGAGCGGGGTCACTGCGCCCGAGCAACAAACGCCCAGCGTTGATGGGCACGCCATGGACGCATGATGGGTGTTCGGCTGGCGAAACCAAAAATACCAACGCTCGGCAAATTCGATTGATTTGAGTCAATAATAAGTTCTTGCCTCAGTGCATTGCGGGAGGCCGTGAGTGAATGCGCCAATCGGTGCCTGCACTCAATGGCTTGACGAGCCGGACCTCGGCGACCACATTCAGGGAGAGCCAATTTTCATGAAGACCCATCTTCCGGTGACTCAGCTTGAGCGCGAGTTGCCTGACAACGCCGTGCTGGTGTCCACCACCGACTTGAGTGGACATATCACACATTGCAACAAGGGTTTTGTGGACGCCAGCGGGTTTGACTACGACGAGTTGCTAGGGCAAGCTCACGATATCGTGCGTCACCCGGATATGCCGCCGGAGGCGTTCAAAGACCTGTGGTCCACGATTGGGCGCGGTCGGCCCTGGAGCGGCATTGTCAAGAACCGCTGCAAGAACGGCGACCACTACTGGGTGCAGGCCAATGTGACTCCGGTGATGAAAAATGGCAAGCCCAGTTCTTACATGTCGGTGCGACTCAAGCCCAGCCGCGAGCAGATTCAGGCAGCCCAGGCCTTGTATGCGCGCATCGACCAAGAGCGCGCCAGTGGGCAGGTCAGCTTCAAGTTGCATGCCGGCAATGTGCGCGCATTGGGCTGGCGCGACAGCTTTGGCAAACTGCATCGATTGACCTTGCCACAACGCGTTGGGTTTGGACTCATCATGATGCTGTTGTTGACGATGGTGCCAGCCTGGGTGTTTGGCAGCCCGGGTTGGGTCAGTGGGTTGCAACTGGCCAGCGGTGTGTTCGGTGGTGCCTTGTTTTCGTGGTGGTTTGTGCGGGCCGTGTCCGACCCGTTGAATCAGGCGGATCGGCTGGCTGCAGAGGTGGCGGGCTGCAACCTGGAAGGCCAAATCAGTTTTGACACCACCAGCCCATTGGGCAGCCTGATGCGCCGGCTGTGGCTGATCAATCTGAACATGCGCGCCATCGTGGCCGATGTGCGCGCTGAGGTGGCAGGTGTCGCTGACAGTGTGCAGTCCATCTTGCAAGGCAGTCAGGATTTGTCGCAACGCACCCTGGCCCAGGCACAGAGCGTTGAGAGCACCTCCAGCTCGGTGGAGCAGATCTCCGGCGCGGTGGGTGAGACAGCCAATACCGCACAAACCCTGGCCGCACTGAGCTCGGAAGCCAGCTCCGTGGCCGCTGCAGGGGTGCAGTCAATGGACGAGGTGTCAAGCTCGATGCATCGTATCGAGTCATCCGCGCAGCGCATCACTGACATCATTGCGGTGATTGAGCAACTGGCTTTCCAGACTAACTTGCTCGCGCTGAATGCGGCAGTGGAGGCCGCGCATGCCGGCGAGGACGGCCGCGGCTTTGCCGTGGTAGCCACCGAGGTGCGCGCCCTGGCGCAGCGCAGCAGCGCGGCAGCGCAGCAAATTCGTGATCAGATTCGCGAGTCGTCCGAGCAGGTGGCCCAAGGCACCAGCACGGTGGATGTGGCAGCCACAACCATCCGTCAGGCAGTTGAGAAGGTGCATAACGTCACCGAGCGCCTCGGCGTCATCACCCAGTCAACGCGTGAGGAATCAGTCAGCGTGGCACAGATCAGCCAGGCCATGCATTTGTTGGACGATGTCACGCAACAAAACGCGCATCTGGTGCAGCAGTCGGCACTCGCCTGTCAAACCTTGTCGGCGCGCGCTGCCACGCTGGCCCGGTCGGTGGAGATCTTTTCTGAGCCGGGTGCTTGTTGAGCGCCGCACAAGCCGCCGACCCAAGTTGTTGGTCGGCTCACGGCCAGCGGGTGCTGCTTACGGCAGACGGAAACCGGCAACCAGTTGACTCAGTTGATCGGCCTGGTTGCGCAGCTGGCTGGTGGCGGCTGTGGAGGCATCGACCAGCCCGGCGTTGCGCTGAGTCATCTGGTCCAGATTGTTGACCGCCTGGTTCACCTGTTCAACACCGATGGTTTGTTCTGCACTTGCATTCGTCACCACGGAGATCAGTT
>JFJP01039285.1_pt1 | contig 13914 bp, 10 predicted proteins | sample 431651 | NCBI WGS metagenome assembly JFJP01 (sample SAMN02602958, study PRJNA72255) | Microbial mat metagenome, whole genome shotgun sequencing project. | biome: fresh water; feature: sink hole; material: water; isolation source: purple microbial (photo- and chemosynthetic) mats found in... | reverse complement strand
TCATTTTTTTTCCAATGTTTTTGCATGAGTAATTTCAGTAATTCAACGGAAGTGCGACTTTGATAATCTAAATACACTTTTTGTATTCTTTCTATGGGCGAGTGTGAATACAGCTTAACGGTATCAACAGCTCCATCAGCCCCTACACACAAATTGCTTACTATGCTAAATGAGCTTAATTCTTTTAATGCTCCTGTGGGCATCAGACCGGCATCTTTTTCACCCGATATTAATCTTTGCGCACACACCGAAGGCATTGCCAATTCTAATTGCATGCCCCTTAACACCCCCGCATTCTTCAATCCGTGTATAAACGGAGTGGTGTTGAGGTAATTTACCGCTATTACATGTGTTTTCATTTTCTCCACCCTTTTTTGCAAAAATAATCATTTATATATCTATTCCCTTATGTGGAGCATATGATTTTGTGCTTTTACCCTTTTGATTTAAACACTGGGTCTGTTTTTAGGATTCCTTTTATTATGAAAACATGATAGTATTCGGACTATATTTCTTTCTTCATTGATTGTAAAATACAAAGAATGCGGAAACTTGTTAATCTTTATAGCCTTGATGTTTTGATACCGATTTCTGAAAAAAGGGTTTGTTTCTAATGTACCGTATGTTTTTTTGAGTGAAGATATGAAATTTAATGGTGCTTCAATGCTATATAAAGCGTAATAATCAATTGCGTTTTCAATTTCTTTTTGGGCACGGGGAGATACTATGATTTTATAAGCCATACTTTTTATTGAGCTGGCTGATAGAATCTTTGACAGATAGATAAGTATTTTCATCTTCCTGCAAACGTTCATCCAAAACTCCTTTCATATCAGATGTGAGATCAAAATAGCTGTCATCCTCTTCCACAATAATAGTAATAGGCTTAGATTTATAAGTAGCCTTTATAGCATCCAAAATATCGGTGCTTAATTCTTGTGCTGACGTTAAATGATATGTTGTGTACATAACTATTTTTTATTTTATAGGCTCTAAAGCCTACTATTGAAATTTAAAACGTAAATTTAATACATTTAGGTAGTTTATTGTTGAAATATATTATTTTCATCCTTATTTTTTTTTGCTAAAAATGCAAAAGCAAGTGTTTTATTTTTTATTAAGAATTATTTTCTACATTTGTGCTTTGGTTTTTGTTAAAAAAAAAATATTTAATTACGTGGATTTAAGTATATTAACTGCAATTTCGCCCATTGATGGTCGCTACAGAGAAAAATCATTGCCTTTGGATCAATATTTTTCAGAATATGCACTCATGAAATATAGGGTACTTTCTGAAATAGAATACTTTATAGCATTGTGTGGCATTCCTCTCCCTCAGCTGAAAGGCGTTAATGTTAATCAATTCAGTGCGTTAAGGGACGTTTATGCCAAGTTTAGTATTGATGATGCCATAGTTATTAAAAATATAGAAAAGGGTATCAATCACGATGTAAAAGCTGTTGAATACTTTTTACGTGAAAAATTTGATGCTTTGGGGCTTAGCGAGTATAAAGAGTTTATTCATTTTGGTCTCACTTCTCAAGATGTTAATAACACTGCGGTACCTTATTCATTAAAAGAAGCCATGCTAAATTGCTATTTTCCATTGTTAAAAAAACTGACTGATAAAATATTATCTTTATCGGAAGAATGGAAAAATGTTAGTATGATTGCCCGCACCCATGGACAACCAGCGTCTCCAACAAGAATGGGAAAAGAATTTTATGTTTTTTATGAGCGAATTATTGTACAGTTAAATCAATTGATTTCTATTCCTTATTCTGCCAAATTTGGTGGTGCTACAGGGAATTTCAATGCTCATCATGTGGCTTATCCTCAAGTAAACTGGGTGGATTTTGGAAACCATTTTGTAAATGATGTTTTAAAATTGCATCGTTCTCAAACTACTACCCAAATTGAACATTACGATAATCTGTCGGCTCTTTTTGATGCCAGCAAAAGAATTAATACCATACTCATTGATCTTAGTCGCGATGTATGGACTTACGTTTCATTAGATTATTTCAAGCAGAAGATTAATGATAAAGAAGTTGGGTCTTCAGCTATGCCTCATAAAGTGAATCCAATTGATTTTGAAAATGCAGAAGGTAATCTTGCTTATGCCAATGCCATTTTTGAGTTTCTTTCATCAAAATTACCTGTTTCACGTTTACAAAGAGATTTAACTGACTCTACAGTACTAAGAAATATCGGAGTTCCAATTGCCCATACTCTGATTGCATTTTCTTCTCTTTTAAGAGGATTAGATAAATTAATTATTCATACTGAAACCATTCATAACGATTTGGAAAAAAATTGGGCGGTAGTAGCAGAGGCTATTCAAACAATTCTGCGACGTGAAAATTACCCCGATCCTTATAATGCGCTTAAAAACCTTACCCGCAAAGATTCGGTTATTAATAAAGAAACCATTCAATCTTTTATAACTGGGCTCGATGTGCCGGAATTATTGAAGAACGAAATGCGAAAATTGAGTCCTGAAAATTATACCGGTGTTTGATAATATGAACCGTCTTGATATCGATAAGATATATGTTTTGCATGTAAAAAAGGGTTACGAGGAGAGACTTATATCTGTAAAAAATCAGTTCGCTAATCTCGATAATCAAATTACTTTTATTTTGGATGGTGATATTCCTGATTTGACAGAATTTGTTTTAAATACATATTTTGGTGATGGAATGAGAATGGCTAATCCGGCAACCTCTTGTGCTTATAAACATATTCTTGCATTACAAGATTTGGTTCAAAATAATATTCCTTATGCATTAATTCTTGAAGATGATTTCCTATTTAGAAAGAAATTTGTTTCTGTTTTTAATGAAACAATAAAGGAAATGCAGCAGTTCAATACCAATATTAAAGATAAACTTTTTATTTCGTATGAGAACTCAAATATGAGTTACGTGCCTAAAAATATGCTTGAAAAAAATGTTTATCTCTATCAGCACGATACAACTAGATGTGCGGGTGCTTATTTGATTTCTAGAAATTTGGCTGTTGATATTTTGAACGATATTGCTGTAAATAAATGTACTTTTGCTATAGATTGGTATTATGAATACTTTTTAAAAAATAATAAAATACCTGTTTATTGGTGTCATCCTCCTGTTGTTGAACAAGGAAGTCATAATGGAGTTTTTGTTTCAGGTATTGGTAAAAACAGATTTGGTGTTTTTAGAAAGTTTGTTTGGTGGGTAATGCGTTTTAATCGTGAGTATATAAAACCTTTTTTTAGATTGAACTGATAATGAAAAAAATATTTAAAATATTAAGATTTTTATTGCCCTATAAATTTAATATGGCCATTATATTCTTTTGTAATTTGCTGTATTCTCTTTTTTCTGTTTTTTCATTGGCTTTGGTAATTCCTTTTCTTGGTGTATTATTTGGTACTTCTGAACGTGTTTTTGAGCCAGTTCCTTATGAATTAAAGTTAGATAGCGTATTGCATAATTTTTCATATTTTCTTACTAGCATTATTGAAAGTAAAGGTGAAGTAACTGCTTTGGCTTATTTATGTATAGGTATTGTTCTGATGTTTTTTATGAAAAATTTTTTCGCCTACATGTCTCATTTCTTTTTGTCGCCCGTTACCAATGGTATTGTTTATGATCTTAGAAAGACTATGTTTGCTAAAATATTAGCATTGCCTATAGGTTATTATTCTGATGAAAAGAAAGGTGATATAATTTCACGCATAACTTCAGATGTAAACGAAGTTGAGATAAGCGTTCTTCGTTCTTTTGATATGCTTTTTAAAGAACCGGTATTGATTATATTTTATTTGTCAACACTTGTTATTTTAAATCCCACTTTTACTCTTTTCATTATTGGAATGCTCATTATTGTTGCTTTTATCATTGGTGGTATAGGCAAAACATTACGAAAAACTTCGGCTCAAGTACAAAAAAAATTGGGTGAAATTCTTTCTGTCATCGAAGAAACATTGGGAGGTCTTAAAGTTATTAAAGCTTTTAATGCAGAAGATAAAATAAACTCTAAATTTAAAAATTTGGGTTCTTCTTATTTAAAAACAGTTATAGGAATGTGGCGTCGCAGAGACCTAGCTTCTCCAATGAGTGAATTTTTAGGTGCTATGGTAATTATTTCTGTGGTATTCTATGGCGGACAAATTGTGCTGGATGGAAAAATGGAGCCTCAATCACTCATCGGATACCTAATTGTTTTTTCTCAAATGCTGAACCCTACGAAATCTTTTTCTCAATCATACTATAATGTATTGAAAGGTTATGCATCTATTGAGAGAATTGAGAAAATTATGGGTGCTGATAATACTATTGTTGATGTAAAAGATCCCCAAAATTTAGATACTTTTAAGGACAAAATTGTATATGAAAATGTTTCTTTTAAATATGGAAATGACTATGTATTAAAAAATATAAATTTAGAAATTCGCAAAGGTCAAACCATTGCTTTGGTTGGTAAATCTGGTTCTGGTAAATCAACCTTGGCCGATCTCCTTCCACGTTTTTGGGATGTTCAGGAAGGTTCAATTTATATTGATGGTATTCCAATTAAAAACATCAGTTTGAAATCTTTGCGTGCTCTTATGGGAATCGTTACCCAAGAACCAGTGCTCTTTAATGATACCTTTGCGGGAAATATTTCTTTGGGCGTTGATAAAGCTTCAATAGAGGATATTATAAAGGCTTCTGAAATTGCCAATGCTCATGAGTTTATTGCCGATACTCCAGGAAGCTATAATTTTAATGTGGGCGATCGTGCAAACAAACTTTCGGGTGGTCAAAGGCAGCGTTTAAGTATTGCCCGCGCCATTTTAAAAAATCCACCCATCATGATTCTTGATGAGGCCACATCGGCGCTCGATACCGAATCAGAACGTTTGGTGCAGGAAGCCATTATCAATCTTATGAAGAATAGAACTTCTTTGGTAATTGCCCATCGCTTGTCGACTATAAAATATGCAGATCTCATTTGTGTGCTCGATGAAGGTGAAATAGTTGAACGTGGAACCCACGATGATTTAATGAAATTAAACGGTTTTTATAAACGCTTGCACGATATGCAAATGCATTAATATGAAATTATTTCGATATATATGGCCCTATTTTCTACCTTTAAAAGCTAAGTTGATTCTTACTGCTATATATTTTTTGATTGCGTCAGTATTTTCGCTAGTTTCTATCTCACTTATAATCCCTTTTTTTTATTTCATTATTGATTCAACAGAATTAACTCCTCAGGGAAATATCTTTATTGATTCCTTGGTACAATTCATGGCTCATTCTCTTTCCAATATTAGTGTTCAGAACGCATTACTATTTATTTGTATTGCGTTTGTAATTTTAATTTCATTACGCAATGCCACTGTATACTTGTCATCAAAATCTTTACTTTCAATAAGGGTTAGCATATCGAATAGTATTCGCAATAATCTTTTTTCAAAGCTTATACATATTCGTCTGGCTGATACGGTTCATTTAGCAAGGGGTAGTGAATCGAACCGCATTGTTGGTATGGTGCAAGAATTCGAATCATCAGTATACGCTATCATAGAATTTTTATTAAAGCATCTTATTCAATTAATTATTTTTATTTCATTCCTATTTACGATACATGTTGGAATGACATTGCTTATTTTAACGGTCCTTATTCCTTTACTGTTGGTGGTTTTCTTTTTTTCTGCTCAATTAAAAAGACATTCTTTTAAAGGGTTTAAAGGAATTGCTGATTTGAATAATGCCGTAATAGAATTTTTATCAAATATAAAAGTAATTAAAGCATTTCGATTTGAACGACAAGTAAAATTAAGTTTTGAAGAAGCTAATAATAATTTCACTAAAGCTCATTTTACTTATTTAATTCAGAGAATGAAAATACCATTGGTTACTGAAGTAATCTTTCTCGTTTTTCTTTTGTCGATGTTTTATTGGTCTGCCATTACATTTTTGAATGAAGGCAATCAACAACTACACTATATGATTGCTTATCTTTTGTTGTGTACTCAATTGGTGGCGCCCTTAAAAGCCCTTTCTAATTTTTTATTGTCATACCATAGAGCAAAAGATGTATTAGATAGGATGTTAATTGTTTTTGATGCAGCTGGATATGAGTCGGTTCTAAAAGATGAAAATAGCGATTATTCTTTATTAAAGAAAGATATATGTATACAAAATCTCTCGTTTCGTTATAAAGAAGATTGGGTGCTGAAAAATGTAAATTTGAGTATCCCTGCTGGTTCTAAAGTGGGATGGTTGGGTGAAAATGGTACAGGAAAAACAACCATGGCCGATATCTTAATGCTATTTCATGATAATTACTCCGGCTCTGTTTTGTATGATGGTATTTCATTGCATCAAATGACTCCCGAACGTGTGCGCGATAAAATTGTATATATTGGTCAGCAAGATTATTTTTTTAATGGAACGCTCTCATACAATCTTCGAATAGCCAATATGAATGCCAGTGATGATGATATTGTTAAAGCATCAAAAGCCACAGGATTACATCAGCATGTTCAAAAATTTGCCTTGCAATACGATGAAAATATAGGAGAGGGTGGATGTCGATTATCGGGTGGACAGAAAAAGCTACTTTCTATTACCCGTGCATTCTTAAAAGACCCCGATTTGATTATATGCGATGAAATAACAGCATCATTAGATGTTTTTGCGGAAGTTAATATATTAAAGGTTTTAAATAAGGTATTTGCCGATAAAACTATTATCTATATATCGCATCATTTACATGTATTACAATACTTGAATCTCATTATGGTTTTTCAAGATCAACACATTGTGCAGCAAGGTAATCATGAGGAATTGATGAAAAATACTGAAGGCGTTTATTATAAACTTTATAATTTAAAATTGAATTCATGAGAGTTTGCGGTTTTACATTTATACGAAATGCAGTTAAATATGGCTATCAAATTCAAGAAGCTATTCTTTCAATTTTACCTTTGTGCGATCATTTCGTTGTTGCGGTAGGGAATTCAGATGATGATACATTGGCTTTGATAAAAAGCATACCGAGTGATAAAATTGAAATAATTGAAACTGTTTGGGACGACTCATTGCGAAAAGGAGGAGCCGTATTAGCGGTAGAAACCAATAAGGCTTTTGATGCGATTAAAGATGATTATGATTGGTGCTTCTATATTCAGGGCGATGAAGTAATGCATGAGCAATATATTGAACCAGTTCGACAAGCAATGGAACGATATAAGGATGATGCGGTGGTTGAAGGTTTATTATTTAAATACGTTCATTTTTATGGTACTTTCGATTTTGTTGCTGATTCTCGTTCATGGTACCGTCAAGAAATTCGTATCATAAGAAATAATAAATCAATTCGTTCATTTAAAGATGCTCAAGGTTTTAGAATTAATAATCGTAAGTTAAAGGTTAAAAAAGTAGACGCTGCTATTTATCATTATGGATGGGTTCGACCTCCCGAAAAAATGCAAGATAAAATTAAAAACTTTTCAGCTTTGTGGCATAGTGATGATTGGATTGAAAAGAATATCCCAGATCAAATGTTTTTTGATTATTCTAATGTGTCATCTATCAAACGTTTTAGTGGCAGCCATCCAAAAGTGATGTTCAACTACATCAGCAGCAAAAATTGGATAGTGGAAATGGATGAGAACAAAAGAACATACAAACTCAAAGACCGCATTCTCTATAACATCGAAAAATGGACTGGCTGGAGACCCTTCGAATATCGTAATTTCGAATTGATATAAGAGATAATTAATATTGACTAATAATATTGAAATAATTGGGCTTTAAAAATATTACTATTGACGTTCCGGTTGATTTTACCGATGCTTTGTTGAAGAAATTAATTCAACAAAAACTCAATGTTTCTGAACTTACATACCAAATAGAGCGTAAAAGTCTCGATGCCAGAAACAAAAAGAACATTCATTGGGAATTGTCCGTGGGTGTATTTTCGCCTGAAATCTCCGGTGATGCTTCTGCAGTAAAATCACTTGTAATTCCCCGCATAGGTAATAGTAAAAAAGTTATTGTAATAGGTAGTGGTCCTGCCGGTTTTTTTGCTGCCTATACCTTGCAGCTTGCTGGCTTCAAAACGATCATACTCGAAAGGGGTTCCGATGTGAATCAGCGTGACGCTAAAATTAAATCCTTTGAAAGTACAGGTATTTTTGTTCCTGAATCAAATTATGCATTTGGAGAAGGGGGTGCGGGAACATTTTCTGATGGTAAACTGACTTCCCGATCCAAACATATCAATTTAGAACGTGAGTTTATAATTCAAGCGTACATTGCGGCTGGTGCTCCGGGCGAGATTGCTTATATGGTACACCCTCACTTGGGTAGCGATAATCTCAAAGAAATTGTTTTTAATTTGCGGAAAAAATATATCGAGTTGGGGGGAAAAGTTTTTTTTGATGCCAAGGTAGATCAAATTTCTGTTAAAAAGAATCTTATTAAATCTGTGGCTACTGCAACTGCTGATTTTGAAGCTGATTATTTTATTTTTGCTATCGGTCATTCTGCCTATGATACCTATCGTTTGTTAATGAAAAACGGAGTGCAATTCCGACCCAAAAATTTCGCCTTAGGATATAGAGCCGAGCACCCACAACAATTAATTAATCAGTCACAATGGGGGGTAAAAAAACTGCCGGGTGTTAAGGCTGCTGAATACCGGTTCACTTGTAATGATATTAAAAAATTACCTGTTTACACTTTCTGCATGTGCCCGGGTGGTATGGTGGTTCCTGCCGCTGCTTTCGATAAAACCAATATTGTAAATGGAATGAGTTTCTATCAACGTGATGGAAAATTTGCAAATGCAGCATGCGTTGCTAGTATTCACCCCGAACAGTTAGCAGGTAGAGAGGTTTCATCTTATGATGCTTTAAAAGTTGTAGAATCGTATGAACAAGCTTTTTATGAGTATGCGGGCGGGTTTAAAGCTCCTTTTTGTTCTATTCAGGATTTTATAGCTAAGAAAATTAAAAAAACATCTTCTGAAACTTCATATCCATTAGGACTTAAACCTGCTCCTTTATGGGAAATGCTACCCGTTGAAGTAACTGATTCCATTCGCTCTGGATTGTTAAGTTTTAGCCGTAAACTCCGTGGGTATGAAGAGGGAAATTTATTGGGTTTAGAAAGTAAAACATCTTCGTGTATACAGGTAGCCCGCGATTCTACAGGTAAATGTGAAGGATTTGAAAATTTATACATGGCAGGAGAGGGGAGTGGCTATGCGGGAGGCATCATCTCAAGTGGAGCCGATGGCGTTAAAATAGCTATGAATATAATTAATGGTGCTAAATCTTATTCCGAAAACAACCAAGTATTACCCAGTACCGGCAATCTTTCAATGGCTCTAACAAATACCGGCCATTTAAACACCAAGTAAGCATATTCTGTTGCATCACCTAATATTTTTTCTGTAAAATTATTCTTGTAAATATTATCTTTCTCTTTGCTCAACGCCCATTCATACGATAAGCTACCTTTGTATTCATCTGATTGCATGCAATACAATACATCATCGTATTTTTCTTCTAAAATAGATTGTAGTTCTGGCTTTAATTTATCTATTTCTTGATCTAACAATTCTTTTGTCTCTATTTTAAATTTTACTATATTGTTAATTAAATTTGAATAAGAAGTTGGATTTTCATCATAATCAATCATCATGCTTTTATGCAAGCATCCCGATAAAATTCTTTCAAAATATTTTTCCACAGCCCATTTGTGATCTACTTCTTTTATTACCCCATGATGCCTTACTTGCATAATGCGAGCTTCTTTTAATGATTCAATATCTCCTTTATTGATATCACCAATGGCTTCGTGCAACCTTCTTTTTAAGTAGTCGTCTATCCAGGTTACATGTGTGGAAAAGTTCATAAATGGTGGTAGAAATCCAATCGCTGTATTCGACATCATTAGTCCCGCACCTGAAATTACTTGTGGAGTTTGACGAATAGTACTTATTTTTTTTCTTTTAATTAATTCTTTTACACGTACACTGAAGTATGCTTCTGAATTTTCAATTTGTGTGGCTCCCAATACCGATAAATCGGCCAAGAAATTTTTAACCTTTGATATTTGTTCTTCTGAATACCCTTCTATCGGTATTTTTCCTGAAGGAAAGAACCAGTGAACCCTCACTGCATGATCATTTAGAGGATCATATGTATTGTTTTCCGGATTTCCATAACATCCTGAAAAGAAAAAAAAGTTATTATAACGAATCAATGATGCATAGTGCTTTATCAATGAATCGATGGCTGCGGGATTTATTTCTATATCTTCATCCAATCTGATTACAGGATTAGCGGCCAAATGTGGCGATCTTCCACGTGCAATTCGAATAACCGATTCAATAAATTTTGGAGAATCATACGAAAATGTTCCATCCCTTCCACACAATAAACTCAATAATTCTTTGTCGGTTTCAATTATGTTGTTCAATAAGTGAATCAAAGCGCTTAATCCTATATAATGAATCCTGAAATCTTTTGTACCGCCCATCTCACTTCGGGCCAATCGTTCTGCAATTTTTAAAACATCCAGCAATTCAATTTCCTGAGCCATCACAAGTGGATCAATGTGAAATGTTTCATCTTTGATATCTATAGATTTTACTATTTGCTGCATAGCCCAGTCCACATAAACATAAAGAATTGCTATATTCTTACCTTCTTTATTACATTGTATATACGATTTTATTTTTTCTGAATATCTTATAATATATTTTTGCTTGTTTTGTATAAAATCATCAATGTATTTCAAATCGCCAAAGTGGGTGAATATAACAGCTTTTATTTGTGAATCTTTTAACATATAGGTTCATTATTAACTACACAAAGGTATAGAATTATATTTGTTAACATGTTAACGATTTGAAAATTATTTAAAATGTTGTATATTAATTAATTACAAGAATTCAAAATTAATTTGTTAAATATTTTATTCATTAAATTCTTTTTCAATACATTTGTGGTCTTGAATTTTTATCGTGTTAAATAGTATTATATTAATAATTAAATAGTTTATAAAAATGTCACAAGTAAAACGAGTTTACATTTTCGGTAATAAACAGGCCGAAGGCAAGGCAGATATGAAAAACCTGCTGGGTGGAAAGGGTGCTAATTTGGCTGAAATGAATCTGATTGGTGTTCCGGTGCCTCCTGGATTTACTATCACTACAGATGTTTGTACCGAATATAACCAGTTAGGTCGCGATAAAGTTGTTGAATTGCTAAAACCTGAGGTTGAAGCTGCTATAGCTAAAATAGAAACCATTACGGGTATGAAATTCAACGATTCAACCAATCCTCTTTTGGTTTCTGTTCGTTCTGGAGCCCGTGCTTCAATGCCCGGTATGATGGATACCATCTTGAATTTAGGTTTGAATGACACCGTAGTTGAAGGTTTGGCTAAAAAGACCAACAATCCTCGTTTTGCATGGGATAGCTACCGTCGTTTTGTTCAAATGTATGGCGACGTAGTATTAGACATGAAACCTACTTCTAAAATGGATATTGATCCTTTTGAAGAAATTCTTGAAGAAGTAAAACATGCTAAAGGTGTTGAAAATGATACAGATTTATCTGTAGAAGACCTTAAGGAATTGGTTAAGAAATTTAAATCAGCTGTTAAATCGAAAACTGGAAAAGATTTTCCTGAAAGCTCATACGAACAATTATGGGGTTCTGTTTGTGCCGTTTTCAATAGCTGGATGAATGATCGTGCTATTTATTATAGAAAATTAAATAATATCCCCGAAGAATGGGGTACTGCCGTTAACGTACAAGCAATGGTATTCGGTAATATGGGCGAAACTTCAGGTACTGGAGTTTGTTTCAGTCGTGATGCCGGTACTGGTGAAAACCTTTTTAATGGCGAATATTTATTGAATGCTCAGGGTGAAGATGTGGTTGCAGGTATTCGTACCCCACGCCAAATAACCCTTGAAGGTTCAAAAAGATGGGCTGAATTAGCTGGTGTTACTGAAGCTGATCGTGTTGCCAACTATCCTTCTTTGGAAGAAGCAATGCCTCAAATGTATAAAGAATTATTTACCATCCAAAGCAACCTTGAGAAACATTACAAGGATATGCAGGACATGGAGTTCACCATTCAGGAAGGTAAAATGTGGTTCTTGCAAACCCGTAACGGAAAACGTACTGGTGCTGCCATGGTTAAAATTTCAATGGACTTGTTAAAAGAAGGCAAAATTGACGAAAAAACAGCTGTGTTGCGCAATGAGCCTGAAAAATTAGATGAATTATTACATCCTGTTTTTGATAAAGCCGCTATTAAAAAAGCAAATGTATTGGCAAAAGGTTTACCTGCATCACCAGGTGCTGCTACCGGTCAAATCGTTTTCTTTGCTGATGTTGCTGAAGAATGGGTTGCCAATGGTAAAGATGTAGTATTGTGTCGTATCGAAACTTCTCCTGAAGATTTAAGAGGGATGGTAGTTGCTAAGGGTATATTAACCGCTCGTGGAGGTATGACTTCGCATGCTGCCGTTGTTGCTCGTGGTATGGGTAAATGTTGCGTTTCTGGCGCAGGTGCCCTTCACATCGATTACAAAACCGGTAAAATGGTTGTAGATGGTAAAACTTATGTAGAAGGTGATTGGATTTCAATCAATGGTTCTACAGGTGAAGTATATGAAGGCAAAATAGCTACCGTTGCTGCTGAATTAAGTGGTGATTTTGGCGAATTAATGACTGTGGCTGACAAGTTCACCCGTATGAGCGTTAGAACCAATGCTGATAGTCCTCGCGATGCTCAAGTGGCTCGTGAATTTGGTGCTAAAGGTATCGGTCTTTGCCGCACTGAACACATGTTCTTTGAAGGCGATCGCATCAAAGCCATGCGCGAAATGATTTTGGCTAATGATGTTGCTGGTCGTGAAAAAGCTTTGGCTAAATTATTACCTATGCAGCGTGCCGACTTTGAAGGAATTTTTGAAGTAATGGACGGATACGGTGTTACCATCCGTTTACTCGATCCACCTTTGCATGAATTTGTTCCTCACGAAGAAGCAAATCAAAATCAAATGGCTAAGGAATTAGGCATTTCAACTGAGCAAGTTCGTTTAAAAGTAGATTCTTTACATGAATTTAACCCTATGTTAGGCCACCGCGGTTGCCGCTTAGGTATTACATACCCTGAAATTACTGTAATGCAGGCCCGTGCTATAATTGAGGCTGCCTTGATAATCAAGAAAAAAGGTAAAACTGTTCTTCCTGAAATCATGGTTCCTTTAGTAGGTACAGTAAAAGAATTGCAATTACAAGTTGATCTCATCAAGCAAACTGCTGAAAAAGTATTTGCTGAAAAAGGTGAGAAAATCGATTTCTTAGTAGGTACTATGATTGAAATTCCTCGTGCTGCTTTAACAGCCGATGATATTGCTCATGTTGCTGAATTCTTCTCTTTTGGAACCAATGACCTTACTCAAATGACTCTTGGTTTCAGTCGTGACGATGCGGGTAAATTCTTACCTCATTACATCGATGCTGGTATTTATAAATATGATCCTTTCCAAGTTCTAGATCAACAAGGTGTTGGAAAATTAGTTGATATGGGTATCAAATTAGGTCGTACTACCAAACCAAAATTAAAAGTGGGTATTTGCGGTGAGCATGGTGGTGAACCTATGACGGTTGAATTCTGTAATAAAGTGGGAATGGACTATGTTAGTTGTTCTCCTTTCCGTGTTCCTATTGCCCGTTTGGCTGCTGCTCAGGCTGCAATCAAACAAGCTAAATAAAAAAGTGAATCTTCTTTTTAAATCATAAATTTTCTTAGCCGTGAAGCTGGTTACTTCACGGCTTTTTTTTTGTGAGGATAGAGATTTTTCTTCTCCTCGCAATGTAATAATTAGTATCTATTC
>JFJP01034841.1_pt1 | contig 13915 bp, 17 predicted proteins | sample 431651 | NCBI WGS metagenome assembly JFJP01 (sample SAMN02602958, study PRJNA72255) | Microbial mat metagenome, whole genome shotgun sequencing project. | biome: fresh water; feature: sink hole; material: water; isolation source: purple microbial (photo- and chemosynthetic) mats found in... | reverse complement strand
GTCGGCTCCGTGCCGCTTAACTACGGTGGGGCCTGGTTCACAGGCCAGGCCGGGCGGGCGTTTCGGTCAAGCGAGCACGGCGCCTGGCGGCTCCGTGCCGCTCATTTTCAGTGGGGCTTGCATCACAGGCCAGGCCGGGCGGGCTTTTCGGTCAAGCGGACACGGCGCCTGGCGGCTCCGTGCCGCTCATCTTCAGTCGATCATGTGGGGCATTGATGTCTGTAATAAACGTCGACAATCGTCTTGGCACTCCGGCAAAGGGTCAGCGCTTGCTGGCGATGGCAGCTCTGTCCCTCGTCCTTGCAGCGCCATTGGCCGCCCAGGAAACGACACCGGGCTTGCCGTTGCCCGCGATAGACGTAAACGCAATAGACCGGGTCATAATGTTTTCCTATTCTGAACCACTCGATTCGGTCTCGGACTACACCCAATATGCGGCGTTCCTGTCACCGGCGTTATTCGCGCTGGCGGCTCCGATGGAGGACTGGCTGGGCATCGGGGCGATGTATGCGGGTTCCGCCGTGCTCTCGTACGCGGCGAGGACTGGGTTGAAGGCGGTTGTGGAGCGGAACCGGCCCTACATGTACTTTGACAATCCGCCTGCATCGCTGGTAGCGGAAGGCGACCACCTGGACTCGTTCCCGTCGGGGCATGCCATCATGGCTTTCACAGGAGCCGGTTACACGGCCACCCTGTTTGCGCGCCGTTATCCCGACTCGCCGTACCGCTGGCCGGCCGTCGCCGACGCATACGCGCTGGCCACAGCCACCGCGGCGTTACGGATAGGTTCCGGTTCGCACTTCATGACAGACGTGGCCGCTGGAGCGGCTATTGGCACGTTCTTCGGATTCATCGTTCCGTACACGGTGGACAGGCTCGGCTGGCTCGACTAGCAGGTTTATTCAAGGGCCGAAGCGCTGCTCGTCGAATCGGAACTGTACCTGGCCTTCTCGCCAGCCCACACCACGGTTGATACTGTAAGCCCGATTACCAGCAACACGATTGCCACTATCGGTACAAACAGCGGGGACGGGATGCGCCGGACCAGGCGGGCCCTGACCGTGCAGGTTATCGCTGCAAGCAGCGCGCAGGCGAACGTGGCTCCTGGTGCGAAGGTGCATACCGATGAGTAGCCCATGATGTTGGGCCACGAAGCCGCCGGATTGGGCACCAGCGTGATGATGGCGCCAAGTGCGAAGAGGCCGCTCAGTGCGAGGAGCGGTTTGTAGGCGGGTCCGTATGGAGAAGTCTTCATAGTCACACCCTGGGAACACCCGCGAGCCAGCCGTGGAAGCGGTGGAATCCAGTGCCGAGCGCTTGCAAGGGGCAGACCACCGCACTTTCCATGCCAAGGGCTGTGCATCGTTCAAGTGTCGACGCATCCGCCGAGATCTTTGAACCGAACATGACGCGCTTGACACCTTTTGCAGCCAGGGCTTCGAGCAGTTCCATGTTCCTGGATTTATTGGTTATGACCACGGCAAGTACCGGCACAGCCGGTACTTCTTGGACCGAGGCAAACACTTTGACGTCATAGGGGCCTGCTCCAGGGTTGACCGGATACACCGTTGTGCCCCGCTTCTCGAAGGCTTCGCGGACGCTCTTGCAGTAAGCAGCGTGGCGCTTTGAATAGCCTACGAACAGGATGCTGTCGGCGACGAAAAATGATGGTGATACTTTATTTGCCATGATTGCTCCTTTTGCCCCGGACGAGTAACGCACACGGTGGCTACTTAAATGACTAAATTTCGACACGTTGCCCGCAGGACAACCAGCTTACCTCGCGGTTGCCCGCTGAAATGGCGGCAAACCCCCTCGTTCCGGTGCAGTGACCACAGTAGATGCGCCGTGGTTCCAGCGCGGCGATTCCAGCCGCAACGCGGGCAAGAACTTCTTCAGGTGCGTCTGACAGGTGGAAACCACCTACGAGGGCCGCGACCGGCTTGCCTGGAAAGGCCCGCTTCGCTGCGGCCGCTATGTTGAGTATTCCACGGTGTGCACAACCGGTAATGATGGTCAGACCGTCGCTTCCATCTATGACCAGCGACAGCTCATCTTCGAACTCATCCAGCCGCTCGGTACCTCCATCGAGCACACGAAAACGGGGAACTGCGGTGCTTCCGTCCATTCGTTCGGCCCGGGGCAGCAAAAAAATACCTTGCCGAAACTCAACGATCGCATCGACTTCAAAAGCCGCGGGAACATGCGGCGGCCTCGATGCAGCAGGTATGCCGATGTCAGAAAAACTGGACTCGGTCCTCGCAAATTTGGGCGTCGCATAGCCCCTGCCCGCGAACAGGTCCGGTCTTGCCGGCGTTATCGACTCGTACAGCGCGGCGAGCCCACCACAGTGGTCATAGTGGCCGTGGCTCAGGATGATGGCATCGAGTCTGGCGAGATCGATGCCAAGCGTGCCGGCATTGTGCAGGAAGGCGCCGGTCTGCCCGGTATCGAACAGCAACCTGGCGTCTGGCGTATCAATGTAGTACGAGAGGCCATGCTCGCCTTCAAGGCCCCCCTTGGGGCAGTAGTCGTCCATGAGTGCAGTAATGGTCATGCACCAATACAATGCCTCTTTGATGCATAAGTCAAGATCACCTCTTGAAAAACCAGTTGACAGATTTAGGGCATATGCCTATATTAAGCAGGAAGATGTATATGGCATATGCTCATTTCATCTTTCACACCGTCGGTGTGTTTCGCATCGCTTTATACTATGGAGGCTATTATGCCTGGAATGAATAGAACTGGACCCGAAGGACGCGGACCGATGACTGGCCGGGGATTGGGCTACTGTGGCAACCCACAAGGGGTCAATCCCGGATATGGACGCGGGATGGGCCGCGGCATGAGGAATGGCAGGGGCAATGGTCCCGGAATGGGCAGGACGGCAGGACCCGGCCGGGGTCTCGGCTGGTTCAGCGCTGGGTACAGCGGCGCGGACTACAGCGCACCGGGTGCAGCCCCGATAGAGACCATCAAGGATGCGCTCGGAGACCGCGTGGCATTCCTTCGCGCAGAACTGGCCCGCACCGAAGCCATGCTCGGCTCTGCCCGGGACGAAGGCAGGCAGGGCTTAAAGGATTCCATCGAGGACGAGGGGAAGTGAGTTCCGCCGGCATGACGGTACTAGCCGTCGCCAGCGGTAAAGGCGGCACCGGCAAAACGACGGTAGCCGCCCATCTTGCTTCAGCCAGTGCCCGCACCCGGAGCACGATACTTGTCGACCTCGATGTGGAAGCTCCGGATGCAACCGGATACTTTCCAGCGGCGCATGCCACGGGAGACACCGAGGCAGTTTCCGTACTCGTACCTGAAGTCGTTGAATCACTGTGCACCGGATGTGGCCTCTGCGCCCGCGCATGCAGGTTCGGCGCGATTCTCGTCATAGGCGGCGTCGTTACCATTGACCAGAAGGTATGCAAAGGTTGCGGCCGTTGCGTCGCCGTTTGCCCTGCCAAAGCCCTGAAAGAAGTAAAAATGAACGTAGGTGAGACGACCCGGCGGTCCGCTGACTCGCTGGATCTGCTTGAAGGCCGCATGGCCGTAGGCGATATCCGTTCCACCGTCGTCATCGAAGCTGCAAAGCGCAGAGCCGCTCTTGCCGGTGCAAGCTTGCAGATACGCGATTGCCCGCCCGGCGTTTCCTGCCCGGCCACCCACGCCATAGAAGGTGCCGACTACCTCATCCTCATTGCCGAGCCCACGGAGTTTTCAATCCATGATCTTGGCGCAGCTGTGAAACTCGGCAGGGAACGTGGCATTCCGACTGGCGTCGTCATCAACAAGGATGGTTTTGGCACGGCCGATGTCGCCGGGTTCTGTGCAAGCGAAGGGGTGCCGGTCATCGGCCGCATAGCGTTCCTGCGGGAACGCGCCGCATCAGGCGCTACCGCAACGCTGTGGCTCCAGGATCCGCTGATCATGGACGAGATGGACAGGATACTGTCACGAGCCCTGGCCGGAGCACGGACAAGGAGCGTTTCATGATTACCGTCAGCGTAGCCAGCGGAAAAGGCGGTGCCGGAAAAACCTCCATCGCGGCCGCACTTGCCGCGACCCTGGGAGCCGGGTGTCTGTTCGCGGACTGCGACGTAGATGCCGCCAACGGTGCCATCGCGCTCGGAGCCCGCATCAACATCAGGGAACCGTACTTTGCTGGCCCAGGTTACCAGATAGAACCCTCAGCCTGCACTGGCTGTGGCCGCTGTCACGCAGCCTGCCGTTTCGGAGCGATAGAACCCGTTGCAGGCTCACGTGCTTTCCGCATCATCCAGGAATTATGCGAACGTTGCGGCGCCTGTGTAGACCAATGTCCAACCAAGGCCATCACGACGTTCGAGAAGCAGGCTGGCGAGCTCTTCGTGTCTACCGGAAGGACGGGCACAAAGCTCATCCATGCAGAACTCGAACCGGGGGAAGACACGAGCGGCAAGCTCGTAGCGCTGGTACGCAAACGAGCCGCAGCCCTGGCTTTACCCGAGGCTACGATCGTCGTAGATGCTCCTCCCGGCATCGGTTGCCCGGTGATCGCATCCGTAACAGGCTGCGACCTGGTACTGGTCGTCGTAGAAGCCAGCGCTTCCGGAATCCGGGATGCTGGCCGACTCGTTGAACTGATCCTTTCAATGAAGCGGCAGTCCGTTGCAATAATCAACAAGACAGGCTTGAACGCTTCGATGGATGAGCACGCACGGCGCATGCTCGCCGAAGCAGGGATTCCGCTTGCGGGCGAGATCCCCTTTGATCCAGCGCTCAGATCGGCCGAGGAATCAAACCGGACCTGGGCTTCTGTAGCCTGCGGTTCATCCGACGCTGTCAAGGCAGCCCTCGTCAACGTCATGGGCGTCATCACTACTCTCAAGGAGAAATCATGAAATACGCAGTACCAACCGACGACGGCACAACCGTCGGCAAGACCTTCGGCAGGGCCGTCAGCTTTGCGATATTCGACCAGGCCGACTCAAGCATGGTAATTATAGAGAACGCCGGCATTTCAGCCGAGCATGGAGCCGGAACCGGAGCAGCAGCTTTCCTCGCGGACAAAGGCGTAGGCGTCGTCATAGCGCCGGAAGTCGGCCCCAAGGCCGCTCAGGCCCTCGCGGCAGCCGGAATAAAAATCGCGGCTACAAGTTCAGGAACGCCGCTTCGAGCTGCTATCGACGCCAATCGGACCTGAGGCCCGGATATATATTTTGAAACGAAGGAGCACTTGATGAACGAAAAAAGAATCGTAGTCATTGGAGGATCGGCAGCTGGCCCCAAAGCAGCAGCAAAGGCCAGAAGGCTCGACGAGAACGCAGAGGTGATACTCTTCCAGAAGAGCCCTGACCTCTCGATGGCATCGTGTGGATATCCCTACTATGTTGGTGGTTTTTTTGACGACAGGAACCAGCTTCTTTGCACTCCCGCCGGTGTCGTACGCGACACAAAGTTCTACCTGAACGCCAAGGCCATAGATGCCCGGCCGAGTACCGAGGTAACCGCCATTGACCGCAAGGCGCACACGGTTTCCTTCAGGAATCTTGTATCCGGTGCTACCGGTACACAGGCTTATGACAAGCTGATCGTAGCAACCGGTGCCATGCCGCGCATGCCACCGGTCCCAGGCATAGAGCTTGCGGGAATCACTACCCTCCAGTCGATGAAGGATGCTGACTTCCTTCGTTCCATCCGCGACGCAGGCAAGATCAAGAAGGCCGTCGTCGTAGGCGGCGGCCTCATCGGCATGGAAACCTGTGAAGCGCTCCACCTCGCCGGCATCGAGGTCACGGTGGTAGAAATGCTGCCACAGATACTCACCTTCCTCGACCTTGACCTGGCCATGCTCATGGAAAACCATGTGCGGGCCAAGGGCGCCAACGTCATAGTCGGCAACGGCGTCGCGGAATTCCTTGGCGAGGGCGGCAAACTTACCGGGATCAAACTCAAGAACGGTACGGAACTCGAATGCGAACTGGCAGTCGTAGCAATCGGCGTCGTGCCGAACGTCGCGCTCGCTAAAAGTGCCGGGCTGGAAATCGGTACCACGGGTGGCATAGCCACCGATGCCTTCATGCGTACCTCGGACAAGGATATCTACGCCATCGGTGACTGCGCTGAAATCGAGCACCGCATTACCGGCAAGAAACTGCTTGCGCCATACGGTGATCTGGCCAACCTTGAGGGCAGGGTCGCGGGCGAGAATGCCGCGCTGGGAGACAGCGTTACCTTCCCCGGTACCATCCAGACCGGCATCTGCAAGGTATTCGAGTTCAGCGCCGGTGCAACAGGACTATCGCTGGCCAACGCAATAAAGAACGGCTATTCGAACGCCGTCTCGGTCGTCAACGCCAGTGCCGACAAACCAGGCTTCATGAGCGGCAAACTGCTTGTCACGAGGGTAGTTGCGGATAGAAAAACCGGCAAGATACTCGGTGCGCAGGTTGTAGGCCCCGGCAAGGTAGACAAGCAGGTAGCGCAGTGGGCACTCTCCATCCAGGGCAACATGACCATAGAAGATGTTGTCAACGCCGACCTTCCGTATGCGCCGCCCTTCTCGCTCGCGATAGACCATTTCATCGCGACAGCCCACTTGATGCAGAACACGATGAAGGGCCGGCTCAAGGGCATTTCTGTCATGGAAGTCAAGCGCAAGCTTGATGCCGGAGAAAAGCCATTCTTCCTGGATGCCCGTGGCCCGGAGGAATACGAGGCCATGAGGCTCGGTATCGGGGAAACGTTGATACCACTGGGTGCTGTCCGGAAGCGTCTCGGTGAACTGCCGCAGGACAAAAACGCTGAGATAATCTGCTATTGCAAGATTTCTCTCCGCGGTTACGAAGCAGCACTAGCCATCGAAGCACATGGCTGGAAAAACGTCAGGGTAATGGAAGGCGGCATAATGGCCTGGCCTTATCCCCGCGAGAAATGAGCAAGGAGCTGTCATGAAAATTGCCATACCACTAACAGATGGAAAACTCTCGGCGCACTTTGGTCACTGCCAGCAGTTTGCCATCATGGAAGCCGATCAGACCACCGGAAAAACAGGAGCACAAACACTCCTGACACCACCGGCGCATGAACCCGGCGTCTATCCCGCCTGGCTCGCCGGGCAGGGTGCCACCCACATCATAGCGGGCGGCATGGGTCAGCAGGCACAGAATCTATTTGCCCAGAGCGGCATCCAGGTCATCATAGGTGCACCAGCCGAAGATCCCGCAGCCATAGTAAACCTGTTTCTAAAGGGAAAACTGCAGACCGGTACCAATCTTTGCGATCACTGATATACTGAACAAAGCGCGGCACCGGGAGGGAAACAGCATGAACTACATATTCGGACCTGTGCCTTCCCGGCGCCTCGGTTTGTCCCTGGGCATAGACCCTACGGCCGTGTCTGGCCCCTTCAACGACGACAGACGCGCCGACAGCAAAGTCTGCAACTGGAATTGTGCCTACTGCCAGCTGGGGCGCACACGCTGCTTTACCACAGCACGGGCCAGTTATTATCCGCCTGAGGCCATGCTCGAAGAGCTGCGGGAAACGCTTGCCACGGACAGCGCACGGAATATTGACTGGATAACGTTCGTGGGTTCCGGGGAACCTACCCTCAGCAGTGACCTGGGTACCATGATCAGGGGCGTCAAGTCCATGACCGACATTCCTGTCGCCGTGCTGACCAACGGATCCCTGTTCTCCGACATCAGGGTCAGGGAAGACCTGATGTCGGCGGATGCGGTACTGCCTACGCTTGATGCCGGAACCGAGGAATTGTACCGGCGCATCAACCGACCGCACCCCAACTACAATTTTGAACGCATCATCCGGGGGATGATAGCGTTCAGGGCCAGGTACTCAGGCAAGCTCTGGATCGAGTGCATGCTCATAGCTGGCGTCAACGACGACGAAGCATCGTTGCATGACATCGCCGCAGCAATGAAACGTGTTGCCCCCGACGAGATACACCTCGTACTGCCTGACAGGCCGCCAGCCGAACCCTGGGTCAAGCCGGCAGACGAGGACGGGATACTTCGTGCAAGGACCATCCTGGGGGGTGTTGCCCGCACTGTATATCCTGCGGAAGTTGAATTCGAACGGGGTGCCATACAGGATCCCCTGGAAGCCGCGGCTGCAATCATAGCCCGCCATCCCATGAGCAACGAAGAACTCGCCCGCTCACTTTCGCTCTGGGGCGTCAGCGATACTGAAACCGCCATCCGTATGTTCGCTGAATCAGGAAGAGGAATCAGCGTAGAACGGCACGGAAAAACTTTCTGGCGCGCGCCATGAATCGGGTCGGTTTCATTACAAGGAGTAACAAACATGCATGGTAAAAAACCGGCAACATTCCGGTCGGCGCTCAATCCCAGGACTCCGATCCTGGTCAGCTGCCGCAGCAAAGACGGCAAGAACAACGCCTTGGCTGTCGTCTATGCCTGCAACTGCAGCTACGATCCGCCAATGATCATGGTAGGTATCGTTCCCTCCAGGCACTCATATTCCATCATAAAAGAAACTGGCGTCTTCGTGGCCAACCTCGTCACAGAGTCGATGCGTGACATGTTCATGTATCTTGGTTCACACTCAGGGCGCGACGAGGACAAGCTGGCCGTGCTGGGGCTTAACCTGGCTGAAGGCATCAAGGTCGACGCTCCGATCCTGCTCGATTCACCAGTCTCCATCGAATGCACGGTAACCGGGTCTGTCGTTACGGGCTCCCATGAAATGTTCATCGGCAAGGTCGAGTATGTGCATGCCGACGCGAGTCTGGTCGACGCGGACGGCAAGGTCGACTACTCGAAAATCGACTTCCTGAAGGTCTAAACGCTCCGCGCTTGCATGTTTTCTATCGCTGCATGCAGCGCCTGCACCCCGAGGAGCGAGCAGTGCTGCTTGTTCTCCGGTATGCCTCCGAGCGCGTTGACGACATCGTCGTCGCTGATACGCAGTGCTTCTGCCAGTGATTTGCCCTCTGCGAGCACGGTAAGCATGCTGCTTGTCGAAATAGCGCCGGGGCATCCATAGGATTTGAATGCTATCCTGGAGATCCTGCCATCCCGCACGACTATCCAGAGCTTCATTTCATCCCCGCAACCGGGATCGCCGATGCAGGCATAGCCATCGTACTCTCCAGCCGCCATTTCACCAACGTTGCGGGGATTGGTGAAATGGTCAATGACTGCATCGGTATAGTACAGAACCGGGCCGGAATAGCCCGGTGCGGCATCGTCAGTATCCTGCGCTGCATCCATGGGAGAGCCTCCTGTTGCTGCCTGCATCCTAGCATATGCCAATATGAGCGGCAACAGGGCTATAGTTACCTGAGCGCGTCCCTGGCCGCATGGACGATGAGGTTGTCAGCGGGATAGTAGGACTGGTACGGCTGTGACGCATAGCTGAAATCAACCAGCTTCTCCACGGATATCCCATACTGAATCGCCATGGTCAACTGGTCCACCTTGTCGGCAACCGGTTCGCCACTCACCACCTGCCCACCTACGAGCAGGCCGGTTTCAGCATTCATGACGAGCTTCAGACGTATCCGCCTGGCCATGGGCATGATGGGAAAGGTCGTCGTAAGATCGGCATGGCCAACCTTGACCGGGAAGCGTGCCTTGGCTTGTTCCTCGGTGAAGCCGGTTCCTCCGACGAACCACGCACCCACCTTCGTCGCTGAACCATTGTAGAACCCTGCGTACGAGGCGGGTTTCCCCGTAAAAATACGTCCGAGTATCTTACCCATGGGAACAGCATTGGTAGCCAGCTTGCCAGGCAGGGTCTCACCGGTGATGCCGCTTTTAAACGATGCACAATCGCCAATGGCGTACACACCGGGCACCGAAGTCTCGAACCGGTCATTGATGACAATACCCTGCTTGTCCAGCGACAGGCTGGTTCCGGCAAACAACTCCGTGTTAGGCCTTACGCCTACGGAGAATACGACAATTCCGCGCTGTTTGCCTGGGCAGGCTTCCACTTCGCAATCTACATCATCACCGAAACGGATGACGCTACCGTCACTCAGTACGACGTCCTCTACGAAGGATTCGCCACGGAGGGATGAAACGCCATGGCCAAGATGCAGCCGTATGCCGTGCTCCGCGAGTTGTTCCTGCGGATCATCAACCAGTTCGGCATCCAATATATTTGGCAGTATCCGTGCTGCGATATCGACGATGTGGGTTTCTATACCCTTGGCATTGAAGGCCTGTGCCAGCTCGACCCCGATGGGGCCGGCGCCGACAACGACGGCTTTCTCTATACCAGCATCGACGACGCTCTGGATGGCACGCATCTCGTCCTCGGTCTTGAAGGTATAGACACCAGCAAGGTCCGCTCCTGGCAGGGGCGGCATAACCGGTCGTGCTCCGGTTGCGATGACAAGCCGCTCGTACCCATACTGCGTACCACCCGCCGTCTCAACGACTCTTGCATTCAGGTCGACCTTCGTTACGGTATCGCGGACAAGGACCGCTCCCGTATCGGTGACGAGCTCATCCTTCTTGAAGGTCTTGCCCATGGGCAGTAGTCCTTCGATCGCATACGGCATGGCACAGTAGATCATGGAATGATCTTCCGGCCGTATGACTGCGGTGTTTTTCGTACTTCCCATGGTCTTTACGAAACTGATCGCGGCCGGCCCGCCGCCAAGAACCAGAACATCAAATGCAACCACGAATTCCTCCTGTACCTGCGCTATGGACATATCCCAATCCGATAGATCTTTTTACTATATATGTATAATGGAATGGATAGTAAACCCAAACACCAATCGAGTCAATACGAGCAAATGCCCGTTTGATTCGTAATAGAATGCATACCAGGAATAGATTTGCTTGACGACATTATAAATATGATTTATACTATATATGATATTTACTAAGGAGGATTCAATGACTCTCGACACCCCAATCAAACATGTCACATCCGCACAGGAACTCAAGGAACTGATCACGAGGACGAAGAACGTGATGGTGTGTTGCGGCCGCATGGGTCCGATGTGCCTGCCAGTCTACGATGCAATGGACGAACTCCAGAAAGACGGTGGCTACGACCATGTCGAGTTCCGGGACATGCTCTTCGATGATCCGGAATCTGCATACATCAGGCAATTACCGGAATGTGCCACGTTCCGCGGATTGCCGTTTACGGTGTACTGGAAAGACGGCAAGGTCGTCAAAGCAACGTCGAGCATCCAGACCAAAGAACAGGTTCAAGGCATCCTCGACGCTTCTTTTTCAAACCAGGGGTAGTGCATGAAAGAATTCGACGTCATCGTCGTCGGCGCTGGCCCTGCGGGGCTGACGGCCGGCATCTATCTGGCTCGCGCAAAACAACGTGTACTTATCGTAGACCAGGCAACCGTTGGCGGCCAGGTCATACTCACCCACGCTGTCGCCAACTATCCGGGACTGCCAGAAACGTCGGGCTACCAGCTGGTAGCGACAATGCGCAAGCAAGCCCAGGATTTTGGCTGCACCCTGCTTTCCAACTCACCGATTACGGATATTTCATTCAGGGGCAACGTAAAAAGCCTTGTCGCCAAGGGCGAGACCTACCAGGCCAAAGCCGTGATCCTCGCGGTTGGCGGAGATCCCCGCACGCTTGGCCTTGAAAGCGAGACACGACTCAGGGGCAAGGGCATTTCATATTGCGCTACCTGCGACGGCGATTTTTTTACCGGCCAGGAGATAGTCGTCATTGGCGGCGGCAACTCTGCCCTTGAAGAAGCCGTATCGTTGACCACCTACGCCAGCAAGGTCACGGTCGTCCACCAGTTCGATAACTTCCAGGCATATGCACACGCCGTAGAAGAGGCGGAACACAACCCCAAGATACACTTCATAATGGAATCACTCGTCGAAGAATTTACTGGCGACGATTTCCTGACTTCGGTCCGCATAAAAAGCAAGAAGGATGGCCAGGTTACCGAGATTCCCGCGAGTGGAGCCTTCATCTTCATCGGGTATGTGCCCAAGACCAAGCCCTTCCTGGATTGCGTCGAATTGAATAAAAGTGGCGAGATCATGGTCGACGATGGCATGGCTACGTCGGTACCCGGTGTTTTTGCCGCCGGAGATGCGCGCAAGAAACGATTCAGGCAGATCACCACCGCAGTGAGCGATGGGACGATAGCGGCACTCAGCGCGATGGAGTATATGGCAACGGCAAAGCCAGCATAGAAACTGGAGCAGCTCGAAACTGGAACAGCTCTGTCCCCCATGCTATAGTGTCCGGGTAGCATGCCATGGAAACACAACTGGACTATCATGAAATATTCATGCTGGGCTTCTTCCACGACCAGTTCAAGAAGCGGCACAGGGCGGACATAGGGCAGGCTGAACTCGTCGCCGAACTGGCGGCCTATGCCGCGTTCGTGCGGATGGCCGAGGGCGACGACGAGCCCAGGCGCGAACCGGGAGCGTATCTGGACGAGTGGGCCAACGAGGGCTTTCTCCGCAAGTACTACCCCGCCGATTCCAGCGAGGCATGCTACGACCTGACGCCCGACAGCGAGCGTGCCCTGGAATGGCTGGGCGAGCTCGCCCGACGCTCGTTCGTGGGTACCGAATCCAGACTCCTGTCGCTTTTCGACGCGCTCAAGGACCTGGCCTTTGGTGCATCGTTCGACATAGACGAACGCAAGGCGGAGCTCAAAAGGCAGAAGGCCGAGATCAACGAGGAACTGAAGCGGCTGGAACGAGGCGAGGCAACAAGGCTCGACGATACCAGGATACTCGAGCGCTACTACGGCGTCGAAGATGCCGCGCGCCGCCTCCTGGCGGACTTCAAGCAGATAGAGCAGAACTTCCGTGACCTGGACCGCGAGACCAAAGAGCGGGTGATAGCATCCGAACGCTCGCGCGGGGCCGTGCTCAAGGAAGTGTTCGAGCACCGCGACGCCATAGTGTCCAGCGACCAGGGCAAGAGCTTCGGCTCGTTCTGGGGCTTCCTCATGTCGCTGGATACGCGTGACGAAATGGCAGACCTTATAAACCGTGTACTGGCCCTCGGACCGGTGCGCTCGGCAGGCAAGGTTTTTCCGCTGGAAAGCCTGGATGCCCGCCTCGTAGATGCCGGCGCCAGGGTTCAGCGTATGACGCACCGCCTCAACGAGGAACTGCGCCACTTCCTGGACGAGCGCTCCCGGCGGGAAAGCAAGCGCGTGAGCGAACTGGTCGAACGCTTCAAGAAGCTGGCGCTCGAAGTGCGCGATGCCCCGCCCGAAGGACGGTGCTTCATGGAACTGGAAGGTGAACCCGAGTTGACGCTGGTGATGGACAGACCACTCTACGAACCGGTGGAGCCGGTCGTCATTTCAGCCAATCCGCTGGGGGCCGGAGCACCGGCGGCCAGCACCGATGCCCTGTTCGACCTGGACCGCATCGACCTGGGCGAACTGCAGGACCGTATTGCCGCGCTGCTCCTGGAGCGGCCCCAGGCGAGCCTCTCCGAGATCGCCGCGCGCTATCCCATACGCCAGGGTGCGGCCGAGGTGCTGGGCTACCTGACCATAGCCGCGGAACCAGGGAATTCAGCGTCGGGAACTCCTGAGTCCGGCAGCGAGCTCCGCGCGTCACTTCCGGCGCGCAACGAACGCCGGGATGCGAGCTTTACGGTGGACGTCCCGGACCTCATCTTCATGCAGGAGCTTTCACGATGACCATACCGCCATACGCGCCGTCCCTCGTCAGACTGCTCAAGGGCCCCGTCTATTCAGACGCGGGCGACGTCTGGGACCTGATACTCAGGCACCGCTCGTCGATAGGAGACTACTTTGGCCAGATCGGCCTGGAGCTGGTCGTGGCGGAGCACGACGGCCTGTCGTTCGTCCGCCGCCGCAGACGCGATGACGACGACTCGGCCCTGGCCGACGACGGCCTGCCGGAACTGGTCGCGAAGCGGGAACTGCCCTATACCGCGTCGCTCCTCTGCG
>JFJP01019298.1_pt1 | contig 13916 bp, 12 predicted proteins | sample 431651 | NCBI WGS metagenome assembly JFJP01 (sample SAMN02602958, study PRJNA72255) | Microbial mat metagenome, whole genome shotgun sequencing project. | biome: fresh water; feature: sink hole; material: water; isolation source: purple microbial (photo- and chemosynthetic) mats found in... | reverse complement strand
AAATGGTGGGCGTTACAGGACTCGAACCTGTGACTTCTACCGTGTGAAACCATTCTTAAGCTTTTTCCCAGCGGGGAAACGGTTGCAGATTGTTTCCTTATCTGCTTATGAAACAAGATGATACATTAAATTTACCCGCGATCAAGAAGAAGTTAAACATTTTGAAAAATGATGCTTTTCCGTGACCGGAAACAGAAGTTTCTACAGGCATTTTTCTATTCTACCGTCCGGCAGTAGAAGTCTCCTAAGCTGCGTGAAAAACAAAACAGTTGCTTGCCGCAACGGCTTCAAATAGCTTCTTCAAAACTGAAATCATCTATGGAAGTAGATTGTTTGGAATGGTTCATCAAAATCGGATACCGGCAGAGAGGAACGCATGAAAGAAACCAATCGCATAGAATTTAAGCGTGAGCTGACCGATTCTCTGGAGCGGGAGGCCATTGCTTTTCTCAACTATCGTGACGGCGGAATCATTTATGTTGGCATTAATGATGACGGAACGGTTGCCGGTGTTTCTGATTGCGATGCAGTTCAACTGGCTGTCAAAGATCGGTTGAAGAACAACATCCAGCCTTCGTGCATGGGGTTGTTCGATGTGCTTCATGAAACCCGCGACGGGAAAGAGGTCATCAAGATCATCGTAGCTGGAGGCTCGGAAAAGCCTTATTACCTCAGAAAATTCGGCATGTCAGAAAAGGGCTGTTTCATCCGCATCGGCAGCGCCAGCGAGCCTATGCCCGTAAAAATGATAGAGGAGCTCTTTGCCCGGCGCACGCGCAACTCCATCACCCGCATTCGCTCGCCCCGGCAGGATCTCGGCTTCGAGCAACTCAGAATCTACTATCAGGAAGCCGGTCTGGCGCTGGGCGATAAGTTTGCCGCCAACCTTGAACTGCGCACCGAAGACGGGGCCTATAACTATGCCGCCTATCTGTTGGCCGACGAAAACGGCAACTCCGTTCAGGTTGCCAAATATGCCGGCACGGATCGGGTTGACCTTGCGGAAAGCAAGGAATACGGATTCTGTTGTCTTGTAAAGACATGCAAACAGGTGCTCGACCGGCTCGAAGGCATGGAAAACAGAACCATCACCAAAATCACACCGAGGGAACGGATCAACCGCAACCTTTGGAGCCGGGTTGCTCTGCGCGAGGCCGTCATCAACGCCATAATTCACAACGACTACACCGCGGAACTGGTGCCCAAATTTGAAATCTTTACCGACCGCCTTGAAATCACCTCGGCGGGAACCATCCACTCCGGAGAAGAAAGGGAAGATTTTTTCGCCGGTTACTCCATTCCCCGCAACAAGACACTGATGCGGGTATTCAAGGATTTGGATATGGTGGAATATCTCGGCTCCGGAATGCCCCGGATTCTCAAAGCCTATTCCCGGGACGCCTACGCCTTTTCCTCCCGCTTCATTCGCACCGTTTTTCCGATTGATCCAACGGCGCTTGAACTCGAAAAGGAGGTTGCGCAAACCGACACGGGGGCGGAGAAAATGTCGGAAAAGGTGTCGGAAAAGGTGTCGGAAAAGGTGTCGGAAAAGATTTTGGAGGTAGTGCGGCGCAACCCGGCGGTGACAATTTCTGAATTGGCCAAAGAGACGGGGGTGACAACCCGTACCGTTGAGCGGCATATCAAAAAGATGCAGGGCGAAGGAATCCTTGAGCGCATTGGCGGGCGAAAAGAAGGTCATTGGAAAACAGTTGCGGGGGATGAAGCAGCGGTAAACCTAAAGTAGTGCCGAACGCCGACATGTTTGGTCGTGCGCAATCGGGAAGCATGACGGCCCAACCCTTTCCTGAACCCGTCCAAATGATGCAGATAACTAACTCTCGTGAAAGAATGGCACAGGGACAGTACTGGTAAAAATCATGTAATAATATCGATTTATCAACAAAACACATGAACTCGGAAACGACAATCAAGCTTGAGGTGGACGCGCTTCTGGACGCTTGGCGGCAGCGAGCGCTGACCGTCTTGTTGCGCGTCTTCTGTGGGATCACCCTGCTTCCGCTGCTGGCGGTACTGTCCGGGCAAATTATCGTAGTGCCCTGGCCGCTGCGCGCCGTATGCGCGTTGCTGTACCTTGTGATCTTGACGGCCACTTTGTGTCCGGGACTGGGCTTGCGCAGACGAGCCTACGCACTCATTGGCTGTGCTGCCGTCATCAGCGCGGTCCAACTTTTGGAGGGTCATTTGTCCGGCAACGGTCGCATCGTTCTGTTATCAGTGCCGTTCCTGACGCTGGCGCTGATTGGGCCGCGCGCAGGCTGGGCGGCTGCGGCGGCGAGCGCGGTGCTGTTTGCTGCTGTGCCGCTCGCGCTCCAGTCGCCGTGGGGGGCGGCTCATGTTTCGGGTGTCACCGAGAATGAGCCGCTTTCGTACTGGGGACTGCAATGGCTGTTGTGGGTGAACATCGTGGCGGTATTGATGACATTACTCTCCCGCTTCGAGCGGTTGCAGCGGCGCACGATGATTGCTGAACGCATGGCGCTACGGCAACTGGAAGTCGAGACCGCCGACAGACTGCGCCTCGAGGAGGAGATCGGGCGAATCGCTGAAGAGGAACGTCGTCGGCTGGGTGCGGAACTGCATGACGGCCTGTGCCAACACCTGACAGCCGCGCTGCTGAACTGTTCGGCCATGGAAAATCAACGTCCGCCCGAGGGCGCGGCCGGCCTGACGCAGCTTCGTGTGGCGCTCGAAGACGCTATCGGCATGTCATACGATGTTGCCAAAGGGTTGTGTCCCGTTGATATGGATCCTGACTCATTGCTACCCGCCCTTGAGCGGCTGGGCCAAGACGTGCGCGCGCGCCACGGCATCGTCTGCCGCGTGCAGGCGGATCGGGCCTCGGTCCTCCGCAATCCCGAACAGGCTCTGCACCTCTACCGCATTGCCCGCGAGGCCGTCCTCAACGCGGTCAAACATGCGTGCTGTACGCAGCTTGCGATCACTTTGGAGCACGTAGGCAGTGATCTTGTGCTGACGGTCGCCGACGATGGACGTCAGACCGCCCCCGGCGTAATGCCCTTGCCGGGGTTGGGCCTGCGTATCATGAGTTATCGCGCGAAGTTGCTCGGCGGAACCCTGCAGATCACAGGAGCCGAGGAAGGCGGCATGCGGGTCATCTGCCGCGTGCCCGGATTGGAGGCCACCTCATGAGCGCGCCCGCCATGCCCCAGCTTTTTCTTGTGGACGACCATCCGTTGGTGCGGGCGGGTCTGGCTCATCTGCTGCAGGCGTCCGGGTTCGCTGTGGCGGGTGAGGCGGGCTCTGCTTCCGAGACGCTGTCACATCCGGCGCTGGCCATGAATCCGCTGGTGATCGTGGATCTCTCGCTGGGGGACGAAAGCGGAGTTGATCTGATTAAACGTCTGCGTCTGCGAGGACTGTCGGTGTTGGTTTACTCCATGCACGAGGGAGCCCATATGATTCGAAACGCACTCGACGCGGGGGCGGGCGGGTATGTCACCAAACGCGAGGCGGCCCACTCCCTGGCTGAGGCCATTCGCGCCGTTGGCGCTGGCTCGCGCTATCTGAGCCCGCGTGCGGCGGCGGCGGTACAAGAGTCGACTCCGTTGGATGGCCTGAGCGGCCAGCAGCGGCAGCTCTATCGGCTACTAGGGCAGGGCTGTACCAACGAGGAGATCGCGAGGCAGCTCAACATCAGTATGCGCACGCTGGAATCCTACTATGTTCGCGTGATCGACAAACTCGGCGCGCAAGGCGTCAAAGAGTTACGTCAGCAGGCGATCCGCGACGCCCGTGCAACGGAATGAGAGGGAAACCCCTCTCTCTCTCTTCCTCGGGTTTTGGTTAAATATATGCGGTTTTTCAGTAATTTACCCATCGCTTCTGAAGAAAGGTCGCACCCATGAGAATTTCGCCCGCATTCGCCGCTCTACTGGTCATAGTCTCATGCTGCATGGGTGTGCCATTGGCCTATGCCGATAGCACATTTACGGTCACTAACCAGCTCGACACCGGTACGGGTACACTGCGCTGGGCGCTGACGCAGCCCTGCACGGGTGTGCGCACGGTCAATTTTGGAATCCATGAAACGACCATTCAGCTCCAGTCTACGCTGACGATTACGGGTACCGCCGTTATTGCAGGTGTTCCGAACATCGACGTCCGCAACTCAAATCGAAACGGTTTCCGGGTGACCATCAGCGGCGGAGGTTCGGTGCGCCCGTTTACGGTCCCGCAGGGAGCCTCGCTGCGCCTGGAGAATCTCACGGTGGCCAACGGCAGCAGCACGGAGGGTGGCGCGATCCGGAACGAGGGCTCCCTGCGCATCGTCCGATCCCTGTTGCTCAACAACACGGCCACGCAGGGAGGGGCGATCTACAACCTCGGGACTGCTGTGGTGAACTCCTGCACCTTCAGCGGCAATACGGCCAGCCGTGGCGGCGGTGTTTGCCAAGCGGGTGGCTATACCCGGCTTCAATATGTGACGGCCAGCGAGAACAGCGCTGCCGTAGCCGGTGGTGTGATCTATGCCAGCGGCGGCACCCAGATAGTCCACCGGAGCATCCTGTGGGGCAATGCGGCACCCGCCTGGACGAACCCGCCCTATAGCACCCAGATTGCCGATGCCAATAACGCCACCGTCTCCGTCACGCAGACCATCATCGCGGGCGGCTACCCTGGCATGTATGACGCCACGGGAATATCGGTACAACCGGATAGCCGTATAATGACCAACAATCTGGATGCCGACCCGTTGCTGGCTCCCTTGGACTACCCGCCCTATCCCGAGATATCGGCCACCAACTACACCTGTTCGACAAAGGCGTATTTCCTGCTGCCTGGTTCGCCCGGCCCTTGGACTACCCGCCCTATCCCGAGATATCGGCCACCAACTACACCTGTTCGACAAAGGCGTATTTCCTGCTGCCTGGTTCGCCCGGCACCCTCCCTAATTATGGATATACCGATCGATTTGAAGACGCGGATGACGGGACGGATCAGCGGGGGGCGGATGACCGGTCCCACATTTTGGCGTCAGACCTAGGATCGTTGTTTGCTTCGCTGGTTTATCCGACTACACTCGGCGGGTCTGGCACCAACATGTTCGGGGAAGTGAAGTGGGAGACGAACACCACCCAGTCCGCCACCATCTTGACGGCTTTCGAGCCGATTTGCTTCACGGTCACGTCATTTCTGTATCCGCCACCGCAAACGTTTGCCGGCGGGAAGGTGTATTTCCACGTGCCCGTCGGAACGAACGGCCCGAGCTGCACCTTCACGCCCAACCCGGCCACGTTTGCCGGCGGGAAGGTGTATTTCCACGTGCCCGTCGGAACGAACGGCCCGAGCTGCACCTTCACGCCCAACCCGGCCACCATTGCGGCGGACAACACCGTGACGGTCACGCCCATCGCCAACGGGTATGTGGGCAGTTACCAGGTGACGGCCAGGACCCAATTCTACCCCCCTTACGACTATTCCAGACCGGACACCTTGGTGTTGCAACTCCACAACGATGGCGCCCCGCAGGTGACGGTTACGAATGATGCGGACGACGGGTTCGGCTCGCTGCGCTGGGCCACGCGGAATGTCGCCGGTGGCGGACTCATCACCTTCGACCGGGATCACACCATCCACCTCGGGAGCGTTCTGGACGTCAACAGTTCAATTGATGGGGGAACCAACCGGATTGTCATCAGCGGAAACAGCACCACGCGCGTGATGAATGTGTTGGAATCGGCGAACATCAGGAATCTTACCATCGCCGACGGCACTACGATGGTGAGGGGTTGGAGTGGCGGGGTCCTGCTCACCGGTGGCGATGTGAACTTCGAGCAGGTGGTCTTCCGCAATAATCGGGCCCTTGAGGGTGGAGCCATCTACTTCAACTCTATCACCGCGCCCTATGCGCTGCGCCTCAACCTGATCAACTGCCTCTTCTTCGGTAATTCCGCCGTCGAAAACGGCGGGGCGATCTGTGCCACCGAGACCGATGGTGAGGTGCGGGCGCTGAACTGCACGTTCACGGCCAATTCGGCGCAGAGTGGCGGAGCCATCAATAATGTAGCGGTGGGAATTGATGCCGGACTGCACGAGACCTTTGCCAACTGCATCTTCAGTGATAATACGGCGAGTCAGTATCCGGTGATCCACACCACCCGCCTGCTGGCCGACAATTCGGTGGCCTTCAGCAACTGCAATGTCCAAGGCGCTTTTATATCAAACGTATGGGATGCCACACTGGGGTTTAATGGTGGCGGCAACATCGCCACAAATCCGCTGTTCGTTTCCGCCGCAAGCAGCAACTACGTCCTGTCCGCGGGATCGCCCTGCATTAACGCCGGTTATAACGGATCGGTTCCGACGAATATCACCAAGGATCTGGCGGGACTACCGCGCATCTCCAATGTCACGGTGGACATGGGCGCTTACGAGACCCCCTATATCGTGACGGTTAATTTCCACGGCAACGGCGGAACCCCGTCTGCGGTATCGTCCAACTACATCGAAGGCGTATCGTTCGGTGCATTCCCTTCGGCAACGCGGACGGGTTACACCTTTTCGGCATGGACGAATGCCTCAGGTGCTACTGTTGCAACGACCACGCTGGTGGTCCGCACGATGACCAACCTCTACGCACGCTGGACGGCCAACACCTACATGGTGACCTTCGACAAGCAGAGCGGAACCGGCGGCAGCAATACGGTCACTGCGACCTACGCTAGTGCCATGCCTGTGGCGACTGCACCGACACGCACCGGCTACGCCTTTGCCGGTTACTGGGACGCGACCAGCGGCGGCACGCAGTACTACAGCGCGGCCATGGCCTCGCTTCGAACGTGGGACAAGGCCACAACCGCTACGCTCTACGCACGCTGGACGGCCAACACCTATACCGTGACCCTCGATAAACAGAGCGGAACCGGCGGGAGCAATACGGTCACCGCGACCTACGGCAGTGCCATGCCTCTGGCGACTGCACCGACCCGCACAGGTTACTCTTTCGGCGGCTACTGGGATGCGGTTAGCGGCGGCACGCAATACTACAGTGCCGCGATGGCATCGCTCCGCGCGTGGGACAAGACCGCCGTTACGACGCTCTATGCCCGCTGGACGGCGAACAGCTACACGGTGGCCTATCACGGTAATGGCAGCACCGATGGTGTTACCGCCAGTTCATCTCACACCTACGGTACCGCCAGCCCTCTCACTTTATATGGTTTTGCGCGACTCGGTTTTGCGTTCGTTGGCTGGAACACGGCGGCCAATGGTAGCGGCACAGCCTATGCGGACGGTGCGTCAGTCATTAACCTAACGACCGGCAATGGACTTACGATCACGCTCTATGCTCAGTGGGTTGAGGTCAATCAGGGGTCACCCACTGTGGGCACGGGTGCCGATGGACTTCTGTTTGTGAGCGGGACGAACTTTGTGGACAGTATTAAAACCAAGTTGACGGCCAACGGCACGCGGGGCCAAACCGTTATCAGTGTTGCAAGCTCGGTAGGATTTGGCGTTGGCGATGAAGTCCTGATCCTCTGCATGCAGGGAACGGGCGATGGCTCCTACGAGTTCGCGACGGTTGGCTCCGTCGCTACCGGTCAATTAACGCTGAATGCGGCCCTGCAAAACAGTTTCAATGTCGCGGGCGGCGCCCGAGTCGTCGTGCAGCGGGTTCCCAACTATCTGGATGTCACGGTGCGGAGCAACGGGGTGCTGACGGCATCTGCTTGGATTGGCGGAGCAGCGAGCTGGACGCCGGGGGGCGTGGTGGCGTTCCGTGTCAAGCGAACGCTGACTATCGAGGCGGGCGGTCGCGTGACCGCCGACGCGCTCGGTTTCGCCGGTGGCGCGGGGGTCAGCTCCAGCGGCTCCGCCAACGGGTATCAGGGTGAGTCGTACACCCTGAACGTTGGAGTGCAGGCCCGTGAGTCAAACAACGGGGGTGGCGGAGGCGGGCTCTACTTTTCGACGACCGGCGACGGCGGCGGCGGGGGTGGTGGCGGCGGCCATGGTACTGCGGGCACGGCTGGCGCAAATGTGGAGCCTTATCATGGACTGGGCGGAACTACTTACGGAAACACGAATATGACGACGTTGTTCCTCGGCTCAGGAGGAGGCGCGGGCGGTACGGACGACGACGGTGACGGCTCCTCTAAGGGCGGCAATGGCGGTCGCGGCGGCGGGATCGTCTACATCGCGGCGCACACCCTGGTGATCGAAGGCGGGCTCTCGGCAGCAGGTGGGAAAGGTGAGACGGTACAGGATACAGATGGAGACGCCGGTGACGAATCCGGCGGCGGTGGCGGTGGTTCCGGCGGCACGGTCGTCCTGACGAGCGCCGTGCGTCCCGCGCTGACGGCAGCGGTCCTTGTCCCCGGCGGAAACGGTGGCGGGGTCGAGTCGGGTTCGATGCTCGGCGGTGTCGGCGGCACAGGCATCGTCGCGTTTGCCGAGTCGTCCTTCAGCGTCACGCTTGACGCCGACGGCGACACCCTTCCGAACGAATGGGAGACGAAATACTACGGCGGCACCACCAACGCCAATCCCGACGCGCTGGCGGCCAACGGGGTCAACACCGTGCGCGAAGCGTACATCGCGGACCATACTACGGCGGCACCACCAACGCCAATCCCGACGCGCTGGCGGCCAACGGGGTCAACACCGTGCGCGAAGCGTACATCGCGGACCTGAACCCGACCAATGCGGCATCCTACTTCCGCATCACGGCGATCAGCAACCGCCCATCTTCGTGCGTCGTGTGTTTCCCTTCGTCATCGAACCGGCTCTACACCATGAATTGGTGCAGTAACCTCGTGAACGGTGTCTGGACTAATGTCCCCGGTGCAGGCCCGCGCTACGGCGTTGGCGGGTCGGACTGGATGCAGGACACAAACCTGCCATCGGAAGTCATGTTCTACCGGTTGCAGGTGGAACTACCGTGACGGTACCCCGCGCACCGCGCATGAATCCTAATAGCCGTATCACCGTTTTGCTGGTTGACGACCACAAGGATATTCGCACAGAACTGCGGAATCTACTGGATGCTGAGAGCGATATCCTGGTGGTCGGTGAGGCGGCCGATGGCAAACAGGCTGTGGAAATGGCGCTGAAACTCACCCCCGGCGTTGTCGTCATGGATATTGCGATGCCGAAGCTCAACGGGTTGGAGGCCACTCGCCAGATACGCCAGGTTTTACCCGCCACCAAGGTGCTTATTTGCTCCGTCCACAGTGATGAAGCCTATGTCGAAAGCGCGATGGCGGCTGGGGCGGCTGGATACATCAGCAAACAAACCTTTGCTAAAGTTTTGGTTACGGCGATACGAGCAGTTCAAAAAGGAAACACATTTCTCAGCCCCGCCATTGCCAAGAGTCTCAACAAACGAAAGGCACACCTTTGAGAAGAAACTGGGCGTGTTATGCTTTACATAACCCATTATAATGTTCATATTATGCACTCAATAACCCATTATAAGGAGTATTATGAACCGGAGCGCCTTTGCCCATCTCAAGGAATGGAAGCAGCGGCAGAAGAGGAAACCGCTGGTGTTGCGCGGTGCGCGCCAAGTCGGTAAATCGTATCTGGTTGAGGCGTTTGCGAAGCGCGAATTTGAGATCAGTCTGACCGTTAATGCTGATCGGGATAAAGAGTTTCTCAGGAGAATTGTTCACGAACCGCCCTCCCGGATGGTGCAACTGCTAGAGCTGGAGTACGGACAGCGGATCATTCCCGGAAAAACACTGCTCTTTTTCGACGAAATTCAGGCGGTGCCTGAGTTTCTGGCGCGGCTCAGGTACTTTTATGAGGAGCTTTCCGACCTCCATGTCATTGCCGCCGGTTCGCTGTTGGATTTTGTCCTGGAAGATCATTCGTTCTCGATGCCCGTCGGGCGCATCGAGTACTTGCACTTAGGCCCCATGACGTTCGGCGAGTTTCTCGACGCGACCGGTAACGAGCGCTGGTCCGCGTTTCTCAGTGCTTTTGGATGCCGGGAAATGATGCCGGACACCGCACACCAAGCGCTCTTGCGGCTGTTCCGCACGTTCCTGGCGCTGGGCGGAATGCCCGAGGCCATCGAGACGTATGCCCGCACGCTTTCACTGCTGGAGGCCGACCGCGTCAAAGAGTCAATCCTCGGGACGCTTCGCGACGATTTCACCAAGTATGGGCAGCGTGTAAACCAGGATCGCATCCTCAAGATGTTCGGGCGATTGCCGGGCATGGTCGGACAGCGCTTCAAGTTTGCGAACGTCTCGCGGGAGGACTCCTCACGGGAACTGGCCCGTAGTTTGCATCTGCTGGAACTTGCCCGGCTCGTCTACAGAGTCAGGCAATCTTCATGTTCGGGTCTGCCGATTGGGGCGGGGGCCAAGGAGGAGGCGTTCAAAGTGCTATTTCTCGACTGCGGTCTCCTGCTTCACGCCTGCGGCTTGAGGGCAACCGACTTGGAACGTGAACCGGATCTGATGCTGGTGAATGCCGGTGCCGCAGTCGAACAGGTTGTCGGGCAGCATCTGCTTCACGCGCGCCCCTTCTGGGAGGAGCCGGAACTGTTCTACTGGGCGCGTGAGAAGCCGACGTCTGCGGCAGAGGTGGACTATGTGATCGTCCGCGGCGGACGTATCGTACCGGTAGAGGTCAAAGCCGGGAAGACGGGGCGGTTACGCTCGTTGTGGCAGTTCGTGGCCGAGAAGGATGCGCGTCTGGCCCTTCGCTTTAACGCCGACAAACCTTCCCTGCTGGATGCCGCCGACACGATGCATGATGGCACCCGCATATCCTATCGCCTTCTCTCTTTGCCATTGTATTTGATCGACCACGCGAACCGGTTGGTCGACGAAGCGACATAGTCCATGAATGACGCGATCAAACCAGCCACGCGGGCGGCAACTGTAGCGGAGCCGTTGCCGCTTTTCAGGAAGTTCCCCGCGCTCGGGGAGAAACTCCCCCGCGTGTCGCTGGGCCAATTCCCGACACCGGTCGAGAAGGTTGATCCGTTGGGTTCTGCGCTCGGACTCGACCGCTTCTACATGAAGAGAGACGACCTCAGCGGTGCCGTTTATGGCGGGAACAAAGTTCGCATGCTGGAGTTCCTGCTGGGAGGCGCACTTCAGGCAAACGCGAAGGAAGTTGTCACATTGGGTTATGCCGGCTCGAACCACGCTCTAGCCTTGGCCATCTACGCCGACATGCTGGGTTTAAAATGCTCCTCATTCCTGTTGCCGCAGGCAAACGCCCACTATGTCAGGCGCAATCTCCTGGCCTGTCACCACCACCACGCACGGCTGCACTCCTGTGGTAATTATTTATCCCTTGGTTTGGGCATCATGGGCGGACTGATAAACGCAAGGCTGCGGAATGGAACTTGGCCTGAGTTTATCCAGCCGGGCGGTTCCTCTCCGCTCGGAATTGTTGGCTACATTAATGCCGGGTTTGAGCTGAAAGAACAGATCGATGCAGGCCATCTGCCCGAGCCGGACAGGATTTATGTTCCACTGGGGTCAATGGGGACGACCATCGGCTTGATGCTGGGCCTCAAGATCGCCGGTGTCAGGAGCCAAATTATCGGAGTGCGCGTTCTGGAAGAAATATTTGCAAGTCCGTGGCTCTTGCGCCGCCGATACCGTGACACGTCCGCTTTCCTGCACAAGCTCGACCCGTCTTTCCCCAAACTCGACGGTCGGCTGGAATCCCTTGAGATCCGGAATGACTGTTTAGGAGACGGCTATGCGCAGTTCACTGCGAAAGATGTCGCGACGACCAAGCTGATGCGGGAGCAATGCGGCATCATCATGAGCGGCACCTATACTGCGAAAGCGTTCTCGGCCTTGGTTGACGATGCCACTAAAGGGATTCTGAAAGATAAAGTCATCCTCTTTTGGAACACCTACAACTCCCGCGATCTTTCATCCCTAACCGACGGCCTCGATTATCATCTTCTGCCACTGGGGTTTCATCGCTATTTCGAGGATGCCGTTCAGCCGCTAGACCAAGAAGGCTTCGACCGCTAACAACCAAGCGGAGAGAATATGTGTCAAAAATCCGGCTGGATTTGTAACAAATATAGGGTGTTTTTCGTTACAAGTCGGAAGCAGAATGGGGGCTTTGTGGCAAATCAAGGGATTCCGCCAAACTAATTGGGATAAAAAGTAATTAGCCTTGAATTTTTTTAGTTCTAAAAACGGGTCAGCCAATGAATTTTAAAAAATGAAAAAACTGGTGAGACAGAAACCCGCAGATGATGGCGCGTACAAACCGCTGTATACGCTGCCGGAACCCATCGTTGCGCTGGTTGCGCAGATTGTGGAGGGCTGGAGTTCAAAATGAAAAAGAATCCTTCCAGATATTGGAGTACAGGAATTGAAGGCGAGTGGCAGCCCGGTTCCGGAAAGAGGGTTCTGCGCAACCTCAAAGGAATCGCTCGTAAAACAGAAATGGATCGGGCGGAAGCCGATGCCTTGCTTGCCGCGCAGGAACGCTACCTAGGCATTATCACCGCCGGAACACCGTTCACCGCCGGTTTGATCTGCCAAATGCACAAAGACTGGCTGGACGGAATTTATGAGTGGGCCGGATGCTACAGAACCGTTGAAATGCAGAAAGGCAGCTTCCGCTGGCCTCCCGCAGTCCGTGTCCCGCAGAATATGGCGGCATTGGAAAAGGACTTCCTGAAAAAACTCACCCCTTGCCGGGCGGGAAAGCTGGAAAAAGTTTCTTCCGCCGTCGCGGCCATTCACGCCGAACTGCTACTGGTTCATCCGTTTCGTGAAGGTAACGGAAGGCTGGCTCGCTGGCTGGCCGATCTAATGTTCCTGCAAGCCGGATATCCGCTCCCGCTTTACAACTTTTCTGGCCGCGGTTCTACGAAGAGAAAAATTGAATATCTCAACGCAGTAATCAAAGGCTATTCGCAGGAAACTCAACCTTTGGCGGATTTTTTCAGGACATGCGTGGAAGACCGTATGCGGGAACCGGAGGCATGAAAACACCGTGCGCCCTCGAAAATAGAAGACTCGCGGACGCTATGGGTCAGCATGGCAAGCCGCTTGGCGGGATTGCTCAGGTAAGGGTTTTGCTGTACCAGTGTTTTCATGCTCATAATATGCCTGAAATCCAGATGGATTAAAAGGAAATTGCCGGACAAGCATCTGGGACGGTACACGTTGAAAGACGGCATCTTATGACAACTTGCGCCACAACTTGACAAACGTGGGAAAGCCCACCATCGTTCCGTCATGAGCACAGCAATACCCAAATCCACAACCGGCGGCAAAGAAATCTCGATCATTCGGGAATACGATACCGCCGCCGATGCCAAGAACCGCATCAGCTTACGCGGGGCCAAGGCGAAGTATTTTCACGTGAAGGAGCTTTCTAACGGCAGTTATGTCTTGGAGCCGCGTGTGCTGGTCTCGCCGGACGCAATCCCGGCGCGCACGTTGAAAATGCTGAATAGCTCAGTGGTGCAGCTGAAAAAGGGGAAAGCCTCCGCGCCGATTGATTTGCCCCCGTTCATTAAAGCCAGAAAATAAAAACGTCCATTCCCGCATTCGCGCGGTTTTCGCCTCGATCTTTGGGCTCGATAAGCCCGCAAACCCGCCTTTCAAGCTTTTCCGCAAACTATATTTTTTTGTCCTAACTCCTTCTATTTCCGATGGTTGGAACAATGGCTTCTGCAAATTAAAACCCTTGGAAAACTCCGGTCTTTCACTCCAAAAAAAGTTGGCTAGTCTTTATCTCATTAAATCAAAATGAGGAGATAACGATGGCAATCAGGCTGTCCAACCACATCATGGCTGAAGTTCTGGAAAACTTCTTCGCGCCCGATCCCCAGGCGCTTTTTCATTACCCACTTCATTCCCGCCGCTGCACAGCGGCCCGGCTTTGTCCGCTTCAACTTCTGTTTTCTGTAACCTGTTTTTTGGAGG
>JFJP01042815.1_pt1 | contig 13918 bp, 12 predicted proteins | sample 431651 | NCBI WGS metagenome assembly JFJP01 (sample SAMN02602958, study PRJNA72255) | Microbial mat metagenome, whole genome shotgun sequencing project. | biome: fresh water; feature: sink hole; material: water; isolation source: purple microbial (photo- and chemosynthetic) mats found in... | reverse complement strand
ATCATGTCCAGTTACCGGGAATATGGCTTCAGCGGGACAATCGCTAAACCCTATAACATACATGAAGTTAAGCAGGTACTCGGCTCGTTGTTGACTCTCGATTGAGCAACAGGTTCGCAGAAAGAAGGTGTTTCACTGACAACCTGGGATGTATAATGCCAATTCAACTTCTGCGGCTTTTTACTGAATCCGTATTTCAAAAAATATAGATTTGCCATGGCAAGGTTACCCCCTTTGCCAGAGGGATGAGTTTACCTTGTTTCTGATATGGTCGGATCGGCTAACAGTAGAGAATTGCACAGAAATGGAGCAACTGCAAAGAAGAGCTTACCAAAGACAAGGAAATTTCTGAAACTTGTCATTGAAGTTAACATTGCCAAACTGAAGGCAATTAATTTTGTCACCTACTCAAACGAGAGGTGTCTATTGTTCACCTTCTTCCAGATAGACCCTTGAATCTTATTCTCGATTAATGTGGGTCCGGTGTCGTTTAATGTGGGTCCGGGCGTTTATCATTGCGGGTCGCAACAGATAATGCGATTACTCCAATCCTAAAATTAATTAGATTAAATCTACTTTTGGCTTCTTCCCAACTTGCCAATTTTATCGATGGCTTCCAGCTTGTGGTCATGGAGCAGATGAGTGTAACGTTGCACCATCTGCAAAGTCCTGTGACCTAAAATATCAGCGAGAGTACGAATATCAACTCCGGCCATAATCAAATGACTGGCAGCAGTATGACGGAGATCATGCATATGAATATCAGGCAAACCGGCTCGTTTTTTGGCTGCATCAAAGGCTTCTCTGAATTTTATTCCTGGCCTCGCTTTAACTCGATCTGACTGTAATTGTCCCTCATTCAAGAAGACAAGCTTTTCATCTCGCCCTTCAGTGAGTTCTCTTAGGGTAGACAGTTCGGCGACAAGCTCCTTAGTTAAAGGTACCCAGCGGGGATCTTTATTTTTAGTATCAGATAGATAAATTACTCTTTGCTTGAAATTAATCTGTCGCCAATACAAACCGGCTGCTTCAGAAGCCCGCATCCCAGTGTGTAAGAGCATTAAAATATAATAGTAGAGATTCTTGTTTCTGGCTTTACGACAAGATTCAAGTAGATTGGAAGCTTCCTCTTCTGTCAAAAAACGTGTCCTCCCACGAGGTGGAGCAGGCCGCTCGATCCCGGAGACTGGATTTTCGACGGGAATCCCCCATTCTTTTTTAGCCTTTGTGAAAAGATGTGAGAGCAAAGCCAACTCTTGTCGGACTGAATAGGCTGAGACCTTTTTCAGCCTGCCATCGCGGTATTGCGCAACAATAGCCGTAGAAATGGAACCAAACGGAGTTTTTGTTCCAATTTGCTCCATTAATCTAGCGGCAGAAGCCTTTTCCCGCATATGTGTAGTAGTCGCCTTATTACAGGAAATTGTCTCGAGATATCTTTCAACGGCTTGACCAAAACTGACATTCATTGCCAATCTTGGGTCATTATACTTTTTGGCTTTTATGCTCTCTTCGGTTTTGGCAGCCCACGCTGAAGCTTCACCCTTCGTATCAAAAGTCCGACTGATCGATGGATATCCCTGAATACGAATGGTTGCAATGAAACTACAACCACTCTTTTTTTTTCGCTTTGTGACTCTGGCCATTTTTTTGTTCCATTTTTGTTCCACTAATTAAGAAGAACATAGCACTAAACAGCAAAAAATAGCAAGAGGTATGGAAAAACAGAAAAGCACAAAAAAAGGGCTTTACCCCAATATTACTGGGATAAAGCCCTAAAATTAACTGGTGCCGAAGGTCGGAATCGAACCGACATAGGGTTGCCCCTGCTGGATTTTGAGTCCAGTGCGTCTACCAGTTTCACCACTCCGGCGAATGAGGTTAGTTTATACCGTAACTCTTCCCACTCAGTCAAGAAGAAAGGGTTAGATTAACTCTATCTTGGGGCCTTGGGGAAAAACAAGCTGTCAGTTCTGGACAACAGAGATCGCGGCACAACTGGAAAAACATGGGAATCATCCGCCCCTCGCTTTATACGCCCGGTATTGAATCAGTACCTTGCGCACATAATCCAGAGTTTCAGGTATCTGAGGGACACCGCCAGTGCGTTTGACGAGCCCGGGGCCAGCATTGTAAGCTGCAAGAGAAAGCACCAGGTTATTATCGAAGGTGTCGAGCAGACTTCGCAAGTAGCGCACACCTCCGTCAATATTTTCCCCGGGATTGAAGGGATTGCCCACCTGCATATCCTCAGCAGTACCTGGCATAAGCTGCATCAGCCCCTGTGCACCCTTTCTCGATATCGCCCGGTGATTGAAATCAGACTCGGTGCGGATAACCGCTTTAATGAGATACGGATCGACATTGTACTGCTGGCCAATCCGCAAGATGTACGTATCGTACGATGATGGTGATTTGCCTCCGGAGAATTGAAATATCCGGCGGGGGTTGCTTGCAAATTTCTGTCCAGAGGTCAAAACCTTACAATCCTGTCCGGTAGGAGCATTGGTGAATTGGGTGCCCCCCATGCCATCACTGCAGACATACATGTCCGCTTGGCAGGCAACAGGTAAGAGAGAGACCGAAAGGCAAAACATGATAACTGCCGGTAACTTACAGTACACGCTTCGTCGATTCACAAGATTCCTCCAATGGAAGCAATCCCCGTGGCCAGCCATTATTTTTTTCGTTTATCCCAATCCGCCAGAAATTGTTCGATACCTATGTCTGTAAGTGGATGTTTGGCCAGTTGTTCAATAACCTTGAAAGGTATTGTAGCAATGTCGGCACCGATGAGAGCGGCATCCATGACATGCTGAGGGCTCCTCACACTGGCGACAATAACCTCACTCTGGTAACCATAATTGCCGTATACCGTCATGATATCCTGGATAAGATCCATGCCGTTTACGCCTATATCATCAAGCCTCCCCACAAAAGGACTGACAAAGCTGGCACCCGCTTTCGCCGCCAAAAGCGCTTGATTTACAGAGAAAACCAGTGTGACATTCGTCTTGATTCCTTCACTGGCGAGTTGTTTTACTGCCTTCATTCCTTCGGCAAGCATTGGGATCTTGATGACAATTTTTTCATCTAGAGCCGCCAGAACTCGCGCCTCAGAGATCATGCCGGGTGCATCGAGGCTGACTACTTCGGCGCTTACCGGGCCGTCAACGATCATGCAAATTTCCTTAATAATCTCCTCAAAAGGTTTGTTTTCCCGGGCAATGAGAGAGGGATTGGTGGTAACACCATCCACCATCCCCATTTCCACACCTTTTTTGATATCAACGAGATTCGCTGTATCAATAAAAAATTTCATTTCTTTTCTCCTTGCTCAATAAATGTATTGCAGCATTTCTCACTGCAGAAATAGACCATTTCCCCTTGATACTGCAAATGTATAGCCTGCTTGCGCGGTATAAGAGTATGGCAGACCGGGTCTTCAACAAGGACATCGTTGACCGGTCCATCGTTTTTCACAGTTTTCTGTTTTTTTCCGCCATCCTGATTCTTTTTAAAGGCACCGATTAACAGCCTATAGGCAAGAAAAATCAGTATGGCGAGGATAACAAATCGTAATGGGGTCAAAGAATTCCTCTCATTGTACGATGCTATTATTCACGGAGAACAAACCGGAGCATCACTCTTTTGTCGTCTCAGTATACTCGAAGAATGGCAAATCTTGAAGTTTTCCCGAAAAAGAAACTCACTCTACGGAGCATCACTCACCACTCGTGCCGGATAATCTCCTGAAGCGGAACTTGGCTGCTCCGCAGACGATCGAGCAATCCTTGCTCCATCTGCAGTGCAGTCCTGTCTCCGCTTCCCCGCCAATCCGGTGCAATCTCTGCCAGAGGACTGAGAACAAAAAGGCGTTCGCTGATCCGCGGGTGAGGTATAACCAGCCCAGGTTCATTAAGGGACAGGCTTCCGTAATACAGAATATCGAGATCCAGAACACGATCCTGATACCCGGCGCGACTCAGGTCTCTGGTTCTGCCGAAAGACGCCTCAATGTCAAGGAGAACTCTCAGAAGTTCATGCGCTGTGAGATCGGTTTCCAATTCGCCTACGCAATTGGTGAACCAGTGCCGGCTGTTCATGCCAACTGGCGAAGAGACATACGGTCGAGAAAGTGCCAAGGTTGAGATCTGTGTTTCACTCCCGATAGCTCTCCAGGCGGTAGAAACTATCGCCGGCCCGTCACCTAAATTTGAGCCTAAACCTACGAATACTCTTTCCACTCTGCTCCCGGTCACGTCTCAAGTCTCAAAAATCCTGAAGATTGAGGACATCGAACATATCGTAAACCCCGTTCTCCTTGCCAACAACCCATGCGGCCGCGGTCGCCGCCCCTTTGGCAAAATGATCTCGGCTGTGGGCTCGATGAGAAATTTCTATCCGTTCACCGGGACCGGCAAAATAGATAGTATGTTCACCTACGATGTCTGCGGCTCGAATTGATTGAATGCCGATTTCTCGTGGATCACGCTCACCGATGATGCCATTGCGAGCAAAAACACCGACCTCTTTGAGCTTACGATTGACTCCGGCAGCTGCCATCTCGCCAAGCTTGAGGGCTGTACCGCTGGGTGCATCCTTTTTTTTGTTGTGATGCGCCTCGAGTATCTCGATATCGAAATCATCTCCCAGGATAGCAGCGGTTTTCTTTGCCAGTTTAAAGAGCACATTGACACAGATGGACATATTTGGTGACTGCACACAGGGAAAAGCGCGAGCCAGATCTTTCAGCTCTTCGAGATTCTCAGCAGAAAGGCCGGTCGTGCCTATCACCATGGCCTTTTTATATTTGGCTGCAAGTCGGGCGAACTCCATCGTGGCCTTGTGGAAGGTGAAATCAATAATCACATCTCCCTGTTCAATAACTGCCTCAAGACCATCTCGGATAATAACGCCAATCCTGTTGCCCGAAATGAGTTCTCCGACATCCCGTCCAATTTGCTTGCTATCTGCTGCTTCGAAAGCGGCGGCATAGGTTAACCGGGGATGCTCTCCAATCATATGGGCCACACGCAGTCCCATTCTTCCCGCCGCTCCGGCTATGATTACCTTGATCATGTTCAACCCTGTAATGTGTGTTGATAGAAAGAATCAGATCTTGCCAGGCAGTAAAACCAGTCTATATCAGCACCAGGCCTGCCATGGCGGACTTCATTTTCTCGACTCCGGCCTCATCCAGAGGTGCAAGAGGCAGTCTCGGTAGACCGCTGCGAATTTTTCCCAGGAGCTCAACCCCAATTTTGGCAGGAACCGGGTTAGGCGCGCAGAAGAGTGCCTTCATCAAGGGATACATACGATAATGCAAGCCCCGGGCAGTCTTCAGATCACCGGACAAAGCTGCCTCCATCATATCGGCCATCCCTTTCGGATAGACATTCGAGATAACGGAAATAACCCCTTTGCCGCCGACCAGAACGGTGGGCATCGAGGTGAAATCATCACCGGACAGGACAATAAATTCTTCTGGGCAGAGGCGAATAATATCACTGACCTGCTCGAGACTGCCACCAGCTTCTTTTATACCGATGATATTGTCGACATGGGAAAGGCGGGCGACTGTTTCCGGCATCATGTTGATGGCCGTGCGACCGGGGACATTGTAGAGGAACATCGGGATATCGACAGCCTCGGCGATTGCCTTGAAATGCTGGTATAAACCTTCCGCATTCGGTTTGTTGTAATAGGGGGTCACAGAAAGAACGGCATCGGCACCGCTATCTTTGGCACTGGCAGTCAGTTCAATGGCCTCAAGGGTATTATTGGCGCCTGTGCCAGCGATAACAGGTACACGTCCTGCCACTGTTTTCACCGTCAGGTCAATCACCCTTTTATGCTCGGTGAAATCAAGCGTAGCCGATTCTCCTGTTGTGCCGCAGGGAACTATGCCGTGCGTTCCGGCAGCAATCTGGAACTCGATCAAATCAACGAAACCCTTTTCATCCAGACAACCGTCAATAAACGGTGTGATAATTGCTACATAAGCACCATGAAACCTTTCCATGACTTCCTCCCTCAAGTGTATATCCATCTGCTACGCTCTCTTCCCAGGAATCCTGATCAGAGCAGCGATTCAACAGTCAACTGTCCTTCATAGATACGTCTGGCAGGTCCCTGAAGGTAGACATTCTGCGCAGTTCCATCACGCAGATCAAAAACCACCTGCAGGTGTTCTCCTCCTGATGTGAGAATCTGTACCGGTGAGACAACTCGCCCCTGCAACGCAGCCAGTATTGCCGAAGCGACAGCACCTGTACCGCAAGCCAGGGTTTCGTCTTCAACACCCCGTTCGTATGTGCGAACATGGAGTACCTGGTTGTCGAGCAGTCGAATAAAATTTACATTTGTTCCAGCCGCCCCGAACATCTCATGGAAACGCACTTCTCGTCCCCATTCTTTAATGGGTAAATCCTTATCGTCAACAAAAATGACAGCGTGGGGGACACCAGTATTAATGGATGCCATAACTACTTCTCTGCCTGCAAGAACAAACGATCGATCGAGAAGACAATCAACGGGTTCAGTCATCCGCACACTCACAGACTCCTCATCGTCCAGAACTTCTGCTTCGATAGTCCCGGCAAGAGTCTGAAAGCGCATCTTTTTCCCTGCCAAGCCATGTCGGTAGGCAAATCTTGCAGCACAGCGGGCGCCGTTTCCGCACATCTCGGCAACAGAGCCATCGGCGTTATAGAACTGCCATTGAAAATCGACATCTCTGGCTGTTTCAAGAAGTATGAGACCATCGGCCCCGACAGAAAATTTTCTTCGACAAACCTTCCTGGCAAATTCCGGCTGATCTGCCAAGGCAAGTATATGCTGGCGATGATCCACAATGATAAAATCGTTTCCCGCACCGCTCATCTTGTCAAAAGCGAGGGGAAAGATATTTTGGATGTCCATGATCATCAATCCTTTAGATCAGCAGGCAGGTGCAGACAACAGAGCCCTCCCGCCTGGAGTAAGCAGAGGCGGGAGGGCCGATTATAGAGCAAATTGAGCAGCGAACCAAACTATAACTGCAGGTTCTGTTAATGCCTTGTGGTTGCCTCGGCTGATTTTTCGCTCTCGTTCGCAGGTGAAGCCTGGTCAATTGCCGAGACTGAGTAAAAATAGCGGACTCCAGCGACAGCCTTCTTGTCAAGAAATATTGTGTACACCGGCTGTACTGTTTCAATCAACTCAGTTGCGGAGTCGTCGGCAGTGCGGCGATACACCTTGTAACCACCCAGATCTTCCTCGGGTGATTTCTCCCAGAAAACTTTGATACCCATATCCGTCTCAATTGCCGTGACTCCGGTGGGCGGAGCAGGTGGAGTCATATCTGCCGAAAGGGTGGACACCGACTGGCTGATACCACCGCCGATTATTTCACTGCCGATCTTCAGCTGCGACTGAACCTGGTAGGAATATTTCTGTTTATTGACGACATTCTCATCTGTAAACGAGGTTCCTCTATCGACAACACCGATTTTTTCATACGCCTTGCCGTCACTGCTGCGCAGAATCTGATACTGCAGAGGTTTGTCAATCGGGTTGCCGTTCTGGAGAGCGGTGACCGCCTGCCAGTTCAGGACAACCTGCTTATTGTTTGCTTTGGCCGTCAGGCCTTCGGGCGCTTTAGCGGGGACATTCCAGACAAAGGTAATAATATTGGAGTCTGCACTCTCTGCAAACCAGCTGGTACGGGACCGTACTTTGAAAAAATATTTATATCCCGGACGCAGATCGGTGAGTTCATAGACAGCTCTTCGTTGTTTCCCGTCTTCCTTGGTTACACCACCCGGTTGTTCCAGGGGCTGCGTGAATGGAATGGGGCAGCCGCCGCAATAGTCCTTAAGGGGGACCTCGGCCCGGAATAGCTCAAAGGAGGACAGATTTTCGATTTCCGAGCCTCTGATCGTTTCAACCGGATACGACCAGGAAAGCTTTACACCTTGTGCGTCCGCATCAAAGCGTAGATCCTTGATCGCTTCAGGGACTACGGTATCCGGAGGAACAGGGTGATTTTTAAAGCCACAGCCCCCGGTAAACAGCAAGGATGCCCCTATCAATAGACATGCTCCAGCAATACGTGCCCTGCGTACAATATTCATTGTGCAATCCCCATTTGTCACCGAGCCTTCAACGCGTAAAACCTCAAAAACATCTTTTTGAATGACCGGAGAGAACCGTGCCAACTCTTCGAGACTCAATTCCTCTAATTGACATCCCTTGTCAAGACAATAGGCTACTGCTTTTCCTACAATACCATGGGCATCTCGAAAAGGTACATCTTTTAGAACCAGATAATCAGCCAGATCCGTTGCGGTCATATAACCGTAGCGGGTTGCCTCAGCCATCCTGTCCGTTTTGAATCGAAGATTCTTCAACAGTTCGGCCATGATTGAAAGAGAAGCGCTTACTGTATCGACCGCATCAAAAATCGGTTCCTTGTCCTCCTGCAAATCACGGTTATAAGTGAGCGGCAATCCCTTCATCAGGGTGATAAGTGTCATCAGACTGCCTACCACTCTGCCGCTCTTGCCTCGAATCAATTCGGGGATATCGGGGTTTTTCTTCTGCGGCATGATCGAAGAACCGGTGCAGAAGGCATCAGCGATATCAACAAAGGAAAATTCTTGCGTCGACCAGAGAACAAGCTCCTCCGACAGCCGCGAGAGGTGGATTTGGATAAGGGTGCAGCAGCTGACAAACTCTATGGCAAAGTCGCGATCTCCTGCCGTGTCCATGGAATTGGCCGTTACCCCGTCAAATCCCAGGGCTGAAGCGACCTGCTCCCGGTCTATGGGCAGCCCCGACCCTGCCAGGGCCGCACAACCGAGCGGTGACAGATTCAAGCGTTTGCGGCAGTCGGCAATTCGCGTCAAATCTCTGCCAAACATCTCGTAGTAGGCCAGCATGTGGTGTGAGATCAAAACCGGCTGGGCCCGCTGCAGATGGGTGTAACCGGGCATTACCTTGCCGAGATATTCCCGGGCCAACAGCACGAAGGCCTTTTGTATTTCAGTCAGCAGGTCAGTGAGGATATCGCATTGATCCCGCAGATACATCTTCAGATCAAGGGCAATCTGATCATTGCGGCTACGGGCGCTGTGCAGTTTGGCCCCTGCCGGCCCTATCCTGTCGACCAGGGCCTTTTCAATGTTCATGTGGACATCTTCCAACTCCCGCCTGAACTCGAAGGTTCCGTCATCAATCTCCCGCTCAATCGCCGTCAGCCCGCCGACAATGGCGGAAAGCTCGGTTGCACTCAGAATGCCATTGCTGGCAAGCATGGCCGCATGGGCCTTGCTACCGGCGATATCATACTTGTAGAGCCTTGAATCGAAATGAATCGAGGCGGTAAAGGCCTCAACCGAACCTGCCGTTGCCCCTGAAAACCGGCCCCCCCACATTTTTTTTGAACCGCCCGCATTGTCTTGGGTCATATGTGCCGTCACTTTTTCTGCAGTGCTTGAATTTTCAGGCGGAGTCCGTTGAGTCGGATAAATCCTGTAGCATCACTCTGATTGTAGACAGTATCCTCTTCAAAAGTGGCAAAACTTTCCTGGTAGAGCGATTGGTCGGATTTCCGACCGACAGTTATGCAGTTTCCTTTGTATAACTTCAACCTGACTGCACCATTAACGGTCTTCTGGGTGGCATCCATGGTGGTCTGCAGCAATTCCCTCTCGGGGGAGAACCAGAAGCCGTTGTAGATCAGTTCGGAATAGCGGGGAACCAGTGAATCGCGGATACGCATAACTTCGCGATCCAGGGTGATGGTCTCAAGGGCCCTGTGGGCTTCCCGGAGAATGGTGCCTCCTGGAGTCTCATAGACCCCCCTGGATTTCATCCCGACAAAGCGGTTTTCCACCAGATCCAGGCGGCCGATACCATTTTGCCCGCCAATTTTATTCAGTTGCTGAAACAAGGCCAGCGGCTCGAGCTGCTGGCCATCGAGTGCGACGGGGTTACCATTACTGAATTCCAATTCCAAGTAGGTTGGCGTATCCGGAGCTTTTTCCGGCGAGACCGTTAGCTTAAACATCGATTCGTCGGGCTCATTCCACGGGTCTTCAAGTATCCCGCCCTCAAAACTGATGTGCAAAAGATTCTCGTCGGAGCTGTAAGGCTTTTCTTTGGTTACAGGGATTGGAATAGCGTGCATTTCGGCAAACTCAACCAGTTTCTGCCGGGAATTGAGATCCCACATTCGCCAGGGTGCTATAATCTTTAATTTGGGGGCAAGACCGATATACGCCAGCTCAAAACGCACCTGATCGTTTCCCTTGCCGGTCGCCCCGTGGCTGACCGCGTCCGCACCTTCCTCAAGTGCAATACGGACTTGTTCCTTGGCAATGATCGGACGGGCAAGAGAGGTCCCCAGAAGATAGGAACCCTCATAGATGGCATTAGCCCGAAAGGCCGGGAAGATATACTCCTCCACAAATTCCTTCTTCAAGTCGGAGACTATCACCTTCTCCGCGCCGGTCGCCAAGCCCTTGGCCCGCACGGCATCCCAGTCCTCCTCTTGGCCGATATCGGCGGAGTAGGCCACGACGGAACAGCGGTATTCCTCGGCCAGCCATTTCAGGATTACCGAGGTATCAAGTCCGCCGGAGTAGGCCAGCACTATTTTTTTCACATCCATATCTCACATCCTCGTATTAACAGAAAATGCGATGCATTTCCTATAGTTTCAACATATATATTCGTTTCATCCACTCTCAGGCGATAAGTTTCTCCAAAATCGCTTTGTGGATATGCATTTTATTTTCCGCCTGATCAAAGGCCACGCACTGGGGCGATTCGAGCACCTCGTCAGTGATCTCTTCCTCCCGATGGGCTGGGAGACAGTGCAGGACGATGCAGTCATCGGGAGCATTGGCCAACAGTCGCCGGTTCACCTGGTAGTTGGAGAATACCTTCAGCCTTTCGGCCTGCTGTTCTTCCTGGCCCATGGAGGCCCAGACATCAACATTGATGACATCGGCACCAGCAACAGCGTGCGCCGGGTCTCTTACGAGGGTGATCGAGCTGATAGCCTCGGACCGGCTCCTCTCGAGAATATCGGGATTGGGTTCATATCCCTCCGGACAGGCCAGAACCAGTTCAAAACCAAACTTACCGGCTGCCTGAATCCAGGAGTTGGCCATATTGTTGCCGTCTCCCACCCAGGCGATCTTCAAATTCTGCAGGTCACCTTTTTTTTCACGTACTGTCATGATATCGCTGAGGATCTGACAGGGATGGTGGAGATCCGTCAGGGCGTTGATCACTGGCACTGTTGCATAGGCAGCAAGTTCGTCTACTACTTCCTGGCCGAAGGTCCGGACAACCATACCGTCAACATAGCGGGACATTACCCGGGCCATATCTTTGAGCGGTTCAGAACGGGCAAGTTGGGTATCCCTGGCCGAGAGAAAGATTACCTGTCCTCCGAGACCGTACATGGCTGCTTCAAAAGAAACCCGCGTCCTGGTGGAAGGTTTCTCAAAAACCAGGCCAATGGTCCTACCCGCCAATTGCCGATGGGCAACACCTTGTTTTTGTTCTTTTTTTAACTGCAATGCCCGTTCAACAAAGCCAGTCAGCTCTTCTTTGGAAAAATCCTGCAATGAAAGCAAATGCCTCGGCATGTTTCTCACCTGTAATCCAGATCGGAAAGTCGCGCTTCCGACGTTAACTCTCCCGCCTCTTCATCACACTGATTTTTCAAGGGAGAAAGTGCGTATCATTACATAAAAAAAAGGTGATTTGCAAAGATTTTTCCCGGAATAGCTCAGTTCCAGGGTTCATGTCCACCGTTTTTGATAAGCCGGCAAAATACAACTGCCACGACATTACCTCTGTCAGTATTCCTCCAATAAAGAAGCAAGCTCCTTTATGAACCGATCGATTTCCGATTCACTTACAATCAGAGGCGGAACGAATCGCAGGGCAACATTGCCAGCATAATTGAAGAGAAATCCCCGCTCAAACATCTTTTTGACAATTTCGCCACCCAGACTGTTTCCCTTCTCGGTCAGAACCAGTCCCCAGATCATCCCTCTCCCCCTGACACCGACCAGCAAATCGGGAAACCGGTCAGCCAGTCTTTGCAGTGCAGTCTGGAGATACTTCCCCCTGCTTCTGACTCCAGCAAGAAAGCCATCCTGCAGGAGAGTTTTCAGGGTAGTAACGGCAGCCGCCGCAACCACGGGATTGCCGCCAAATGTCGAGGCATGGGTTCCCGGCACAAATGAAGCAGCTATCTTCTCAGTTGTCAGCATAGCGCCAATCGGCAGGCCATTGGCCAGTGCCTTAGCGAGCGTCATGATATCAGGAACAACACCGGTCTGCTGATAGGCGAAGAGGCTTCCGGTTCGGCCTATGCCCGTCTGGATCTCGTCAAAAATCAGCAGCAGACCATGTCTGTCGCAGAGGTCTCGCATGCCCTGCAAATAGTCTGGATCAAGAGGACGAACTCCGCCTTCACCCTGCAGTGGTTCGCAGAGAATCGCACAGGTCCTGGCATTGATCAGTTTTTCCAAGGCCTGGAGATCGCCAAATGGCGCATGGACAAATCCTTCCGGCAGCGGCTCAAAGCCTTTATGGAATTTCGCCTGACCGGTCGCCGCCACGGTTGCCAGGGTCCGGCCATGAAAAGAGCCTTCCAGGGAGATAACCTCATACCGGCCATCCCCCGAAGAGATCCGGGCGAGCTTGATCGCCGCCTCATTCGCTTCAGCTCCGCTGTTGGCCAGGAAGACCTTTTCGGCAAAAGAATTGTCCACCAGCAATTCCGCCAGTTCTGTCTGCGGTCCAGTGTAGTAAAGGTTTGACACATGGACCAATTCGCCGGCCTGCCGGCAGATGGCCTCGGTAATAGCTGGGTAACAGTGCCCAAGGCTACAGACGGCGATACCCGAGAGAAAATCCAGATACTCACGACCGTCGGCATCCCACAGCAGACAACCCTTTCCCTTGACCATGGCAGCGGGATATCTGGCGTAGGTCCCGACAAACACCCGATCCCCCCTGGTCCGTAGATCCTCGTTCGATACTTCCATCAGTAAATCTCCGTTCCAACACCCTCTCGGGTGAACATTTCGAGCAGAATGGCATGTTCAACCCTGCCATCAATTATATAAGTCTTGGCCACACCACGGGCCAGGGCGGATTCACAACAGCGGACCTTGGGAATCATGCCGCCAGTCAAGGTGCCATCCGCGATCAGGGGCTCAAGATCCTGGCGCGACAAGGATGTTATGAGACGTCCGTCCTTATCTTTGACTCCAGCCACATCGGTGAGCAACATCAGTTTTTCCGCAGCCAGTTCGCCGGCTATCGCCCCTGCAACCAGATCAGCATTTATATTATAGGCCTGGCCATCCTCTCCGACTCCGACAGGGGCAATGACCGGAATGAAATCAGCCTGCGACAGGGACTCCAGGACCTGGGGATTGATCTTTGTCACCTGCCCGACCCGGCCAAGATCGATCAGTTCCGGCGGGGCCTCCTTGAGATCCTCTCCCTTGCCATGCATGCTCATCTGCAGTTTTCTGGCGCAGACAAGATCGCCGTCTCTGCCGGAAAGCCCCACGGCTTTACCGCCGCAGTGATTGATCAGGCCAACGATCTCCTTATTGACCTTGCCGACCAGAACCATCTCGACCACATCCATCGTCTCTCCATCTGTAACCCGCATTCCCTGGACATAGCTGGGTTTGATGTCAAGACGTTCGAGGAATCTATTGATCTGCGGTCCACCGCCATGCACTATGACCGGGTTAATTCCAATCTGTTTGAGCAGGATAACATCCAAGGCAAACTGCCGTTTCAGATGCTCGTCGACCATGGCATGGCCACCATATTTGATGACCACGATCTTGTGTCGAAATTTCTGCATATAGGGCAGAGACTCAATAAG
>JFJP01036883.1_pt1 | contig 13918 bp, 16 predicted proteins | sample 431651 | NCBI WGS metagenome assembly JFJP01 (sample SAMN02602958, study PRJNA72255) | Microbial mat metagenome, whole genome shotgun sequencing project. | biome: fresh water; feature: sink hole; material: water; isolation source: purple microbial (photo- and chemosynthetic) mats found in... | reverse complement strand
GACTATCGATTCAATGATGATATGTTCCATCATTTCTGGTTGGCTCTGAAATGTATTATCATATTTGATTTTGTATGCGTTGAAATCTCTTCTTGAGCGTATACTATCTTCATTTATCAATTCCATTCCTAAATCTCGCGTAATTTCTATAATAATGTCTCTTATGTTTCTTCGTTCTTTGGCATGAACATCATCACCATGGTCTGACTTAATCGCAATATCGATATCTTCTGAAAACCTGTCAATGACATCGTAACATTTGGATAAAGATGTTCCCCCTTTAAAAACAACCGAATTTACTGCACGTTTGGAGAGTTCATTTAAAAATAATGAGACATAGTAATCTTTTTCAATTTGAAAGGGTTGCAAGGGGTATTGAGCTGATGTTGCCTCAATGATTGTCCTAAATGTGTCTTTATCTTTGTGTAAGTTCATGTTGAACCCCCGATTTATAAAATAGTACTTGTGCCTTGAGTGGGTATTTGGAAACGATTTGTTCCACTACATCTTCAGTCATCTTAGATGCGGCAAGGTAATCCTTAATGTTAGGGAGTGCTTCTTTAAATTCATATTCGCTGTATAAATCAAAAGAAGTGAATAGATCCATAATTTGAAGCAACTTATAATTCATCGATGTGACTTTAACTCTCGGAGTTCCAATCATGAATCTCAATTTGTTTATGCTTACTTCTCTTTTTTTGCTTGACACTTGATTTGAATAAATAGTTTCAACGCTCGCTGTTTGTGTTGTCAGTCCTAATGCGTTGGCAAAATTGATCCCACTCTTATACCCAAGTATGCTTCCATCAGTATCCTTAAGATATAAGGCCTCAATAGCTTCAGAAGTTCTGATTGTTGGTTTTTTTAAAATTCGACTTGAACTGGGGAGTTGATAAATACCTGTTCTGACCCGTAACACTTTCCCCTCCATGTAAAGTCTTCTTGTCATTTCTCTGATTGTTGACGGCTTGACTTGATGAAATGCATGGTAAAGTTCCTTTAGAAGAATGGTCTTCTCGTTTCCATATTCCTTTTGAACGTATTCGTATATTTTCTCTTGAATGCTGTATTGCATGTTTCCTCACCTCAAAACCAATTCTTGATTATATTATAACATCTATTCTTAGTTTGTGACATTTTTAACTATAGTTAGGTTAATTTTGTCACTTTTAATATGGATAGCACATTAAAAAGAAAAAGATAAAGATTTCTCTCTATCCTTCATATGTTCATCAACATTATTATTCTTCAATGCTCAAGGTCGAATATCCGCCCAACAGATAGTTGGGAAGTGCGCCTTCTTTTTGATAAGTGTAATAGGCTGCTGCACCAATCATCGCAGCATTATCTGTGCAGTATTTCATGCTGGGGATAATGATTTCATGATTGGGTATTTCCTTGAAAATTCGATTTCTGAGTCCTTGGTTTGCTGCTACACCACCTGAAACAATGATTTGTTTGACTTTAAAATGATCTGCAGCAATTTTAGTCTTTTCAATCAAGACGTCAAGGACGCTTGCTTGAAAGGATGCGCACATGTCATTGATTCTGATTTCTTCATTTCTTTGTTCAGAATTGTGAACCATATTGATGACTGCGCTCTTTAATCCAGAAAAACTGAAATTGAATTCTTTTTTATCTAAATAAGGTCTTGGAAGATGATAGGTATCTGTTCCTAGTGCTGCAAGTTTGTCTACAACGGGTCCACCTGGATAAGGAAGCCCCAAGGTTCTTGCTACTTTGTCATAAGCTTCACCGACCGCGTCATCCATGGTTGTTCCTAAAAGTTTGAATTCCATATGGTCATTCATATAAATCAATTCTGTATGGCCTCCTGAAACAAGGAGAGCCAATGCTGGAAATTTCATTTCATGTTCTAAGTTTGCTGCATAGATATGTCCGATCAGATGATTGACTCCAATCAGCTTTTTCCCATGAGCGAATGCAAACGCAGTCGCCGCATTGATACCGACAAGAAGGGATCCGATGAGTCCTGGTCCTTTGGTGACCGCAACCAAATCAATATCTCTAATTTTAACATCTGCTTGAACGAGCGCCTGTTCAAAAACACGTGTCATGTGCACAACATGGTTTCTGGATGCGATTTCTGGGACGACACCGCCATAAATCGCATGAATGTCCATTTGAGATAAGACAATATGAGATAAAATTTCTTTTGCATCTTTAACGATTGCGACGCTTGTTTCGTCGCAACTGCTTTCAACAGCCAAGATGATCATGACAGCACCTCCTTGATATAGACGATCGCGTCTTCATTTTCATAGTATTTTTTTCTGAGATGAGATTGTGTAAATCCATATTTTTCATAGAGTTTTCTTGCGCGTTCATTGCTTTTTCTCACTTCTAAAACAAAGGTTTTGACACCTTTATCCTGAAGGAAGGACAGAACAAACGATAAAATCTGGTCTCCATAACCTTGACCTTGATAATCGGGATCGACAGCAAAGTTCATCATTTCAGCATTCTTATCAATGGCTCTGAATCCGATGTAACCGACAATTGTTTTATTCAGTTCATAAACAAAATAATAACCAAATGGATTTAAAGCGAACTCTTCATAAAGAAAGTTTTCACCTAAGCTTCGATCGAATACTTTGTTTTCTAAAGCGACAATACTAAAAATATCACTAAAGGCTGCTTTTCTGATCATGATTGGCTTCCGCTTCCGTTATACGCATATAATTAGGTTCTAAATCGTGAATGTTCGTGACTAAAACTGATGCATCAATAATTCTTTTGGGATTGACTTCATAACTTCTATCATCAATGAATACAGTTTGAGCTTGTTGATAGATGGGATCAAGCGCTAAATCTGATACTTTTCTATACCCTTCTTCAAGCAATGTCTTTCCGTTTTCATAAACGGCAGAAAAGACATGACCTCTTCTCGCATCAATCATTGCTGCAACTTTGCCTTCATAACCTGAGGTCATGAAAAATAAACTGCTGACCGTCTTTAATCTGACTGCTTTTGCATAAGCAAGCATTTTTCCAACCATCACAGCAATTCTAACACCTGTATAAGATCCAGGACCGACACCAATGATGATTTCATCGAGTGAGTCCAAGGTTTGTCTATTTCTTTTCAAGACTTGATCAATCCGGTCTACCAAATACTTTGCGTGATCCCTTTGGGCGATCCTTATGCTGAAATCAACCAACATTTCGTCGATGACATATCCTACAAACATCACATTGGTTGAAACATCAAAAATCAGTCTCTTCATATGAATTGCACCGCTCTTTTACATGGAGTTCCTTCACACTTCATTGTAAATAGTCTTTCTGTATCAGAAATTTTATCTATCTTGACCAATAAATAGTCATAGGGTAAAAATTCATCCACTTGAAAAGGCCATTCGACAACAATAATGCCCTGGCCATCAATATATTCTTCTAAATCAAAGTCATTTCCAACATGGTCCAAACGATATAAATCCAGATGATACAGTGTTTTCATCCGGTCTGCTGATAAATATTTTTTCATAATGGTAAAGGTGGGACTATTCACAATTTGTGTGATCCCGATACCTTTGGCGATTCCTTTGGTAAATGTTGTTTTTCCTGCACCGAGTTCTCCATCTAGAAGAATGACAACTTTGGGTTCATCCTTCAATAAGAGACCGAGCTCGAAACCTAACGATTCGGTTTCCTCAGCAGAATAGGTATGCTTAATCTTCATGTTGTTCCTACTTTAATATATTTTCGTATCCTTTTTTACCAAGCAAAGCGAACATGTTTTTCTTGTATGCTTCAACACCTGGTTGATTGAATGGATTGACATCAATCATGTAAGCTGACATTGCGCATGCCTTTTCAAAGAAATAAACCAGGTACCCGAAGGTGTAACTGTCAAACTTAGGAATGGTTAATAACATGTTTGGTACTAAACCATCCTTATGCGCCATCATCGTTCCCTTAAGAGCTTGAGCATTCACATAACTTAAAGGTTTGCCTTTTAAGTAATTCAGTTCATCCAAATCACTATCTTCTTCTGGTATCAAAACATCCTTGGCAGACTTCTTCACATCAATGACTGTTTCAAACAAATGTCTTTCCCCTTCTTGGATATATTGTCCAAGAGAATGGAGATCTGTTGAAAAGCCTGCGCTTGCTACAAATAGTCCTTGATGATCCTTACCTTCGGATTCACCAAACAATTGTTTCCACCATTCATTTAAGAATAATAGATTGGGTTCATATCCAACCAGCATTTCAACCTTCTTGCCTGATGTGTATAATAAATATCTCATGACTGCATATAAATAAGATTCGTTCTTAGATAATTTAGGATCTAAATATCTTTCATAAGCGTCTTTAGCGCCTTCCATCATCTGATCGATATTGATTCCAGCAGCAGCAAGCGGTAGAAGACCAACTGCGGTGAGGACAGAATAACGACCTCCGACATCATCAGGGATCACAAACATTTCATATCTGTTATTCTTAGAGACGGTATATAAAGCGCCTCTCTTTTTATCTGTTGTTGAATAGATTCTTGTTCTCGCTTCATCCTTGCCATATTTCGTCTCTAATAACTTCTTAAGAACTCTAAAAGCGATTGCAGGTTCTGTCGTCGTTCCAGATTTAGAGATGACATTCACACTGAAATCCTTATTTTTTAAATAATCCAAAAGATTGGCTAGATAGGTACCAGACATTTGATGTCCGGCAAATATAATTTCAAGTTTTTTTTTCTTGAATGGCTTATTTAAGAATTCAAGACCTGCTTTCGCTCCCAAATAAGAACCGCCGATTCCAATAACAACTAAAATCTTGGACTGTTCCTGAATCCGTTTCGCAGATGCTAAAATACGCGCATATTCTGCCTTGTCATAATTGACAGGTAAATCCAACCATCCGAGATAGTCGTTTCCTTTTCCCGTTTTTTCATGAATCATTTGATGCAGTTCGTTGACTTTATTTTGTAAAATCTCTGGTTTAACATCTAAGAACGAACGTGCGTCATTTACTGTTAATTGAATGTGTGCCATGTGTGATTTCCTTTCATTTTTTCGCTTTTTCTATCCAATGAGGCAATGCCTTGGATAAGGAATGAAACCCTATTTTGATTTTTACCATTTTTTGAATTTTTGGATTGATGGGATGTGCTTGTTTATAAGATAATTTCAAGCGTTTATTCTCTTCATCAATTTCTAAAACAACAGTCTCAACCTCATCACCGACACAAAGAATTTCTTCGATGGAAGAAACAAACTGATCAGATACCTCTGAAATATGAATGAGTCCTATGTAGTCTTCATAGGTGACAAATACACCGTAGGACTGAATACCTGTGATTTTACATACAATTTGATCATTTATTTTCATATCCAAAAACCTCGTTCAAATTATATCATATTTTTATGGTTATCTATTCAAAAAACGCGTTTCCGCGTTTTACTCGTTTGTTATGTAAATACCTAGTCCGCCTAAGCCGACATGTGCGGAAACGACTGGACTGATGACACCCGTAATCTTGATCGTGACATTCTCACCAAGCTGGAATAATTCGTGTTCCAAGATCTTCGCTTCCGTGCTTCTGTCGACGTATGCGATCCTGACAACAACCTTACCGAAGACCATCAATTTTTTCGTTTCATTTAAAAGATAAAGAACGACATTGTTGAAACTTCTGACTTTCGCTTCCACAGCGAGAACTCCTCTTGAGAAGCGAAGAATCGGTTTAATCTTTAAAATGTTTCCGATGAATCCTTGAACCCTGGATAGTCTGCCGTTGGTAACAAGCTGTTGCAGATTATCGACTGTGAAGACTAAGGATCCTTTTTCTTTTAACTCACCCAAATGACGAAGTCCTTCTTGAACAGAATGTCCTTCATCTAGATACTCAATTAGTTTTTCGGCCAGATATGCAGCGCCGTTGATATTGGATTCGGTATCTTCAACATAGACGTGTTCGCTTTCTACTAAGGTCTTCGCAAGGTTTGCACTGTTGATGGTTCCTGAAAGTGATTTGGAGATGGTCATGCAGATGACATCCTCATACCTCTTTAACTGATCTTCAAAGGCTTTTAGAAACAATTCAGGTGCAGGTTGACTCGTTTTGACTGTTTTTTTGTTTTGTAAAGCATCAACAACGATATCAGGATGTATCTCACCATCTATATACTCTTTATTATCAATCAATACATTCAGCGGAACGACAATAATTTGATTGTCTTTCACATAGTTTGGATCAAGCCCAAATGTTGAATCCACCACGATTCCTACTTTTCTTTGCATATGCCCTCCTATAAAAATACATGTTCAATTGAAACTAGATATCATTATTATACAGTTAAAAAAATGAAAAATAAACCTCGTTGTTGAATATACACAGATCAATTTTATCCATTTCAACATAACGAGGATAGAAATTGCAATTTTTTAGTCACGTCTTCTTGTTTATTTCAGTTTATGCCATCACATGCTTACACAAAAAAAGGCATTCAGCTTTTATGCCAAACACCCGATTGAATCATCTTATTTCATTACCTTATCCTTGATATAGAACTTTATTCTTAGTCTACAGTAACGACTGCAATCACACCAGGAACATTTTCCAACAGCATGGTTTCAATCCCTTGTTTCAAGGTGACGTCTAGTGCCATGCATCCGTCGCATGCTCCAAGCATCTTTACATAAACGATACCGTCTTCAACATTGATCACTTCAATATCTCCACCGTCTCTTTGTAAGTATGGTCTAACTTTATGAATCAAGTCCAAGACTTGTTGTTTGGTATCTGTCATTTCATTCACCTATCCTTTATCACATATAAGTATATACTAGATGATGCATTTATTCAAACAATATCACTCTGCGGTTGGTTTCATTCTTTTGAGCACGTAATGAGGACCGTTGACGTTGCAGGATTCGTTTAAATAATCTGGTATTCTCTTATACCCGTTCGGGCTTTTCGCATCCGAATTGAAACCTTTGATGCGTAAAAGACCTGAAGACATATCACCAACCAAATAAGTGTATCTGTCAAAGGCTACATCGACATAACGTTCATGAAACTTGACGAGATCGAATGCATCTCGATAATTCTTAATCATTTCAAATTGTCCAAAATCTGTATCTACAATCATCTTTACACCTTCTTTAGCAAGACGACAGCTTCTGCTGCGATTGCTTTTTTCTCACCGATGGCATCCATCTTCTCATAGGTGGTTGCCTTAACGGCGATTTGATCCTCTAAAATATTTAAGTTCTTGCTGATATTCTGTTTGATTTGGAGGATATATGGATTCAACTTGGGAAGTTCCGCATAAACAGTCGAATCTATATTACCAACAACATAACCCTTTTGTCTAATCATTTCATGAATTTCTTTTAAGATTTTCATGGAATTGATGTCTTTGAACTGTGGATTGGTGTCTGGGTAGTAGGTTCCAAGGTCACCTAAAGAGAGTGCTCCAAGCATTGCTTCAGCGATTGCGTGAAGCAATACATCAGCATCACTATGTCCAAGCAGTCCTTTTTCATAAGGGATTTGAATGCCTCCAAGGATTAAGGGTCTATTTTCTACCAACTGGTGGATATCAAAGCTATGACCGATTCTCATGGGTTCCTCCTTCTCCAAATGCATTTTGACATATAAGAAATCTTGTGGGTATGTAACTTTTAAATTTGCATCTTCGTTATAGACGACAAATACTTTTTCTTCCGGATAGAATGCCTGATAAAGACTGATATCATCATCATAGGCATCTTCATTCCTAAGATAAGCATATCTGATTTTTTCTGTCAGGAAGGCTTGAGGTGTTTGAGCTAGGATATAAGCATCGCGCTTCAAGGAGGATAATTCATTATGCTCAATCCTCTTTATAGAACTGGTTAATTGTTCAGCCAGCAATACTGCATCGTGGTACTGAAGTGATTTTTCAATTTCTAAAATTGCTTTTTTGGTAATCAGAGGTCTCGCTGCATCGTGGATATAAACGTAAGGTGTTTGAACTGCTTTCAGTCCGAACTTGACACTTTCACTTCTTGTTTTACCACCAAGCACGACAATGACACGATCAGGATTGATATACTTTTGAATATCATTAAAATCATTTTTGGATACAACCAAAACAATCTTGAATCCCAAATCTAAAAATGCTTCCACACTGTACATGAAAAGAGGTTTGTTATTTATCATATATAAAACTTTGGATTGATTCAGTTGTGCTCTGCTGCCAGCGCCAGCAGCAACAATCAATGCAGTATTCATAAATGCCCTTTCATATATCCATCTAGCTTTTGGTCATAGGAATCATAAGGTATGGTTTCAACTTCTTGAAAATCATAGATGACACCAATGACAGTCGATGGACGGTATTTGGATAGAAATTGATCATAATAACCTTTTCCAAATCCAACACGATATAAATCTTTAGAGATGGCAAGTGCAGGAGCGAGCATGTAGTCAATTTGATCATCAACAAGAACACCTTGAACAGGTTCCTTCACACCAAACTTACTTTTAACAAACTTAGTATCTTGTTCATAAAGATAGAAATGAATACCATCAGATTCTACTTTGGGAAACGCAAACTTTTTTTCGGTTTTCATGAGGGGGAGCAAATTCACTTCATTACCCATCGGATAATAAAGCGCAATTGTTTGAGCATGCAAAAACCGTTCATCCTTCATCACTTGATCGATGATGGATTGATTCTTTTTGTTCAACTCTTTCTTAGAAGATAAGTTTCTTCTTTCTAACATCATCTTCCTGATTTCACTCTTGGTCATGAATTGATATCCTTATAGAAACATCCGTGTGCATTGAATTGTGGGTTCTCTGCAATCTTCAATGCTTGAATGGCAGCCTGGTATAATTTATGTTCATCAGAAGCATCGCTTCCGCCAATCGCAATCCCTGCAAACACATCAAGTTCAACCGATAACGATCCATACTGCATCGTCAGATTCAAGAAGGTTCTATTGGTCTTTATACCATTGGCAAGAACATCCATCTTTCTTGGATCAGTAATCGTGATCGCGAACTCAATACCAGAGACTCGATAGATATCTCCTGACTCGCTCACGAATGTCGTTCTCAATTTCTTGATATATTCAGCCATCAGCATATTTCCAACTTCACGTCCATGCATCTCATTGACTTTGGACATATTCTTTAATCTTAAGACAACCAGTTCGAAATATCTGTTATCCTTAAATAATTGATTCATGGAGACCAACATATCATTATGGTCCTTCAATTGATCCAGTTCATCGATATTGCTGGCTAGATAATGCTTCGTCTTCATCGGGTTCAAGGTTCCCATGATGATGGCGCTATTTTGATCTTCGAAAAGTCTCTTCCCCTTTTCTTTAAACCAGACATATCTACCATTGACAAGAACTCTATAAGATGTTGAATACTGTTTCTTATTGATGGTTAAATCGCCTAACATGGCCAAATACTTCTTTAAGTCTTCTGCCTCGATCAAGCGTCTGAAATCTGTTAAGTCAAGTGTGTTCCCAGGAAGTTTCATCATGGCTACAAGCTGATCGCTCGCCCAAATGGTCCGTTCATCCAAGTCAATATAAAACAATCCTTCATTGGATATTTCAAGGGTTGCGATAAATTTATGTCTGATGCTTTCAAGTTCTCCAGTACGTTCATTTAATTCTTTTTCCACAGCGAGCAGATCGAAATCAGTCTTCTTTTCACCCACACATATTCTTCCTTTATATTTGCCGAGTGCGTAAACCGGTTGCATCACCATATGCAAAATGACAGGATTTCCATCATAGTTTAAAAGCGTCAATTCTTCGATTTCACTATCTCCTTGTTTCGCTCTTTCCTTATATTGAAGATAGTAGCTTTCCAAAGATCTATTGTTGATATCTTGTCCGTTCAGTTTGGTAAATCTGACGGATTTATTTAAAACATTAAAAAACTTTTTCCCGATGATGTCTTCCTTTTCTAGATTAAGTTCATGAAGCAAACTGGCAGAAATATCTTTGACGCGCTCTTTGGCATCAACAACGTAATAGGCATTCCATCTGCTATTTTTGATAGATTTGACAAAAAGTTGATAGTGATTCGCTTTGAGGGTAGCTGTTTTAAAGGACGCATAGAGAATCAACATGAAAAGCGCATAAACGAAGAAGTTGAAGCCAATATAGATATTTTCATACAATGCATTGCCAACAATCATTGTTGGATAAATAACAAAAACCATCACGGCGATGGTAATGTTAAAGAAAGCGATGATGAGTCGATTTTTTAAGACTTTTTCACTTTGAATACTCTGAATAATCACCAAGAAGAGTGTAAATACGGTAATGATCAGAGGGTAAATTGGATGTTGGAGCATAAAATCACCACGCTAGATTAGGAATAATATACATTAAAATTAAAATGATTAACGTAAAAGCCAAAGCGACCACATAAGCGACCCATTTATTTTTACTAAAGTAGACAGAAGTTTTTTCAGCAAGTTTTCGATTGGCTAGAAAGTTAAGTGGCTCAATAATCAATTGTAATAGTTTCTTTAACATATGGAGTTCCTCACTTCATGAACATATTGATGTATTCCATCAACTTGTCACGATCATTTATTTTCAGCATGATACCCTCAACGCAAATAGAAACATGACCTGTTTCTTCGGAAACCAAAATAGTTAAACTGTCTGTGATTTCGCTGATACCAAGTCCAGCACGATGTCTGGAACCCATGGTTTTATCAAAGTTTTGATTGTCAGATAATACGAAATAAGCGCCTGCACATAATATTTGGTCGCCTCTGATGATGACTGCGCCATCATGAAGAGGTGTGTTGGGTGTAAAGATATTGATTAAAACTTCCTTGGAGACATCACAATTCATCGTGATGGCACGTTCTGCATATTGGTCAAGCGTATTATGCTTTTCAATGGTCATCAAGCCACCGATGCTTTGAGAAGACAGATACATGGCAGCATCTACGATATTCTGTTTTGTCTTTTCACTGCCCATGACCAGTTTTTCATTTCTGGTATCTGCTTTCCAAACAACTTCCAAAGATCTTCTGATGTCTGGAGCCATGATGACAATCATCAAGACAGGCATCCATTCAGATAAATAAGATAAAATTGGGGCGCTGATCAAGAGATCCAGGATGTTGGCGATGTAGGCTAAAAGATAAACAAAGATAAAAGAGATTGCTATACTGAGCATTCTTTTGTTGCTAACTAAAAATTTAACAAGGAAAAAGACAAGGACCCAGACAAAATATGCATCGACTGCAACTTTCCAAATCGGGATATCGAATAACATGAAGAGCACACTCCTTTTTAACTAACACCATTATATCATAAAACAGAATCCCATATAAAGATATATTCAGAAGCATTTACTGGATAACCATCTCATTCTTTGAAAAAGAGTTTGTTGATGAACCCTCCATAGATGTTGCCTTTTATATAAGAAAAAGACTATAATAGTACTGACTCTGTTTACAAAAGTTTAAACAGGATCAATCAAATTGGAGGTTATGAGCGTGTCCACAAAAGAAACTACACTTTCTACATCAGTCGTTCATTAATCCTCGGGTTATTTCATGTTTCAATCTATTTTTAAAAAGATACGTTGAATATAAAAAATCCTTGGGTTAACTTGCAGAGGTCTTAACTAAAGACATCTTGAAGCATGATCAATCATGCATGCAAAGTCATTATGTAAAGCATAATACTTCTATCAAAAAGATAGAGAAACTTGAGGTATCTATATGGATCAGGCATTACTCGTCGGTCTCAGTTATAAAGAGACTACAGAAGAAACAATGGCATCACTAAACGAGCTAGAACATCTAGCTTCGGCAATCGGTATTAAAACAAAGGATAAATTAATCCAAAACGCAAAAACAGTCAATCCTAAATATTATGTAGGTTCAGGCAAGGTTGAAGAAATCAAAACCATCATTCAAGTCCTCGATATCAATATCGTGATTTTTGATACGACTTTATCCCCTGCTCAATTAAAGCATCTTGAAGCAGATCTGGAAACTCAAGTCATCGATCGAAGCTTCCTTATTTTATCCATCTTCTCCGAAAGAGCACATACCAAGGAAGCAGTTCTTGAAGTTCAACTTGCTCAAAAGATGTACATGCTCCCCAGATTAATCGGACTTGGAAACACATTATCTCGACAAGGTGGCGGAGGTTATAACTCAAAAGGTGCTGGTGAAACCAAACTGGAACTAGACAGAAGAAAGATCATGAATGAAATCAGTTATATCAAAGCTGAACTCGACAAGATCAAAGCTGAAAAAGAAGTTTCAAGAAAACAAAGAATTAAGAATAAGCTTCCAGTGGTCGCTTTAGTCGGATACACCAATGCTGGAAAGTCTTCCATCATGAACAGCTTATCATCTTATCTACATCATGATTCAGATCCAGTATTTGAAAAAGACATGTTATTCGCAACCCTGGATACAAAAGCTAAAAAACTTCAAAAAGAAAACTACCCACCATTCATCTTGATTGATACAGTAGGATTCGTCAACAAACTTCCTCATGAACTGGTTAGATCATTTGAAACCACATTGAGCGACGTCATCAACGCAGACTTGCTTCTGCATATCGTCGATGGTGCTTATTTCAATCAGCTGCAAGTGGATACAACCAGGGAGGTTTTAGCAAACATCGGAGCGGCAGATATTGAACGTATCATGGTGCTCACAAAGAAGGAAATCGCACTATCAACACCAAAATTGGATGAAGATTATATTTTCGTTTCCAATCGAACTAAGGAAAATATTGATCATCTTGTAGACGCGATCTATGGTCACCTTTATAAAACCAACCGGATTCATTCCTTAAAGATTCCATTTGATCAAGGTCAGTTGTATTCCAGACTAAAGGAAAACAATACCATATTGGAAACCAGATATGACAATGACGGAACGTTTGTCAGAGCCATTCTTACTCCTGAACAGGCAAGTTTCTATAAAGAATATATGGTAGGCGGAACCAATACGGATACGAACAACAAAACTGCATAAGTCATTCCATTCAGAACAAAATAACGACTCAACGTCGTTATTTTTTTTATACGATTGCATGTTTCTTCTATATGATTTGAATGAATTGATTTATTTTCGTTGAGAACTCTTTTGAATCCAATATTAAGGAGAAACGATCTGCTTCAATGAATTCCAATTTAGGAGATGTTAATAAATCTGCCAATGTTTCAATCAGCTCAGCACCTCCGAAAGGATCATCGTCGTTGCTATATAAAACCATTACTCGATTTTCTAGGTACCTAAAGTCTTTGGGTTCAAACAGGTAGTGCGTTAAAAAGTCTTTGATCAAACCCATTTGAATTTTTTCATCTTCTTCTTTATAAAGCGCGATGATATGTTCAAATAAGTCAACTGTTTCTTCATCTTGAATAACATCCTTGATTTGATCCAATAACGCTGATTTGATGGTTTCCAGAGGCATCATCTTTCTGAGTTCAGCAAGTTGTTCTATCGCTTCTAAAACATGCTGAATGACTTCATCTGATGATGGATTCATTTGTTTTGTTCGCGTCAGTGTATTGTATAAAATAACTTTATCGACAAGATTGGGATACGTTTTAGAAAATGCTTGAGCGACACCGCCACCGTGGCTCGCTCCCAAAATATTAAGTTTATGGATGTTTAAATGAGGGATGAGCAACGATATCATATGTATGAGTTCTTTAACTGTCTTCATTGATTTTGGATACTCTACCGTTAAGACTTTGTTTGTTTTTTCAAGTTCCATTAAAATCTTGAAATATGCTTCAGTAGGAAACATGCTGCTGCCTAACAGGACAAGGATGACTTGTTCGCCATTCCCAAAAAACCGGTATTTGATGGACTCGGCTTGATGATTGAAGATCAATACTTCATGATCACTGATGAACTTTTGGTATGCTTCATATAATTTC
>JFJP01043120.1_pt1 | contig 13919 bp, 10 predicted proteins | sample 431651 | NCBI WGS metagenome assembly JFJP01 (sample SAMN02602958, study PRJNA72255) | Microbial mat metagenome, whole genome shotgun sequencing project. | biome: fresh water; feature: sink hole; material: water; isolation source: purple microbial (photo- and chemosynthetic) mats found in... | reverse complement strand
TTTAACTTCGAAGCAATTGAATTTTAATAGCTACCGGTGCAACCGGTGGTTATTAAAAATGCAACAACGCAACCCTAAATAAGGTTTTATTTTTATTGTTATTGTTTCTCTACTAAGGTTTTAAAACCTTAGTTCGGCAAGCTCAATACCGGTATTATTCAATGTGTTAAACCTTAGTAGAAAGAATAATTAGTGTAGTAACCAACCTTATTACCTTATTGAAATTAGAACAGCTTAATTTAATTTTAAGTGCTCAATTTTTACATACAATCAAGTGTGTGTATTAAAAAAAGTATGCCCTCGCTTTTCGTGCATTTTTCGAAAAACCGGCAGCATCGCTCTGCAACCTGCCGGCGTTTGAGCAATGATAAAGTTGTTTTTATAAATTTTTCATGCTTAAACGCTGCCGATTGTATGCACGTTGGCAGTTTTTTCAAGTAAAAACAAAGCCCCGGCAGCGTTGCAAAACTCTGTCGGGGCTTTTTGTTATAGTCGATTGTAAATTAGTTATTTCCCGGATTATCGTCGATGAAGAAACTTACTTCTTTAATACTTTCGTTGCCTAATTTGTCTTTGGCAATAACTTTTATGGTATAAAATTTATTTTGTGTAAATAAATTGGCTTCCGATACATTTTTAGTTGCCGTAGCATAATTTTGCATTGGTCCGCCGTCTATGGAATAGAAAATAGTTTCGGTGCCCGAATATTTGTCGGTTGCACCAATATACATGCGGGTATAGCTTGGGTAAATGGCATAACTCTTACCATCTTGCGGACGTTCGCCCACTTTCATAATGCTGAAATTCAGGTAAATTTCAGGGGCGTTATTATCAACCAGCACTTGGCTTTTCTTAATGTTTTCAACATTATTTACCTTATCGGTCGATTTAAATTCGATGGTATGGAAACCTTCCATGTCAATTTTAAATTTATCGGTGTAGGCTAAAAATTCGCCGTTATCCACTTTATATTCGGTTTTAAGCACTCCCGATTCGGTGTCGCGCGAGAAAAAGCCAATTTCGGTGTTTCGGTTAATAAACAAGGTATCGCGGTTAAAAAACTGCGGAGTTTTGTAATTAATTCCGGTTACCGGCGGAACTTTATCCATGTACACCGTTTTTGAATTTACGGTACTTATGTTTTTAACTTCGTCTTCCGCCAGAAAATTAATTTTCTGAAAACCCTGTTTGTCGTTTAATGAAAAATCGGAAGCAAATACATCGCCGGCAGCTTTGTCTACCCCATAGCGAATTTGAAAAACGCCGGTTTGGTCGGTTGCACTTAAACTAATTTTGGTTCGAGGCGAAACGTAATGATATTGACCTTCGAATTGGTCGCCAACCACTGTAAGTGTTGATACAGGGGCGGTTTTATCCATATTAAAATCGGCATCGAACATTTTTACCACTTTCCCATCTTCTTGTCCGGCATTGTTATTATTAACATTATCAACCGCATAGAAAGAAACTCTATGTTTTCCGTCGTTTAGAATTCCTAAGGAAATTGGAGTGGTGTACGGATAAACTTTTGTTCCAATTTGATAATAAACGCCTTTAACTCCGGTAATATTATCGGTAGTAACCAATTCGAGTTTAGTTGAAGGCGAAAGTGTACCATCTTTCTGAATACCAACAAAATTGGAGATGGTAAGCGGCGGCGTTCTGTCGACAGTAAACGTAGTTTGCCCCGGTTCTGCAGCATTACCAACGTTGTCTACCGCATAATAGCTTATGGTGTGCAAGCCTTCTTTGTCGTATTCAAAAGGTGCGGTGTATTCTATATAAGCAGCTTTGTCAATTGAATAATAGATTTTACTTAAACCGGCACCGGCATCTTTGGAGCTTATATGAACCACTAAATCTTTGCCGTAAAAATTGGTGCCTTTAGCAAAAAATTTGTTTTTTGTTTCAAGTGCAATTGCACTTTGCGGAGCTAATCCATCGGCATAAATTTCAAAAATAATGTCGCGAACCGGTAAAATGGTTTTTTTTGTAATGGTATCAACTTGCGAAGGAGTTCGAATGGTATTATACCCATCGGTATCGAAATAAAACGGATTCGAATACTGCGGCGAAGATTCGCTTTTCATTCGGTGTAGGTCGGTACCATTCGCGTTATTGCCTAAAAATAAGTACATTGGCAAATGTCTATTAACAAATAATCGACCGTTTTTGTCAATATACCTAACTTTTTCGTGTTTTAGTTGCTCTTGGGCTTGGAGGGCTAAAACCGAAAAACAAATCAAAACAGCTGCTGTAAGATTTATTTTCCTCATAATATTATATGCATTTTTTGTTTAATATTCAATTTATTTTTGTTGTTTTATACCGTAAATATGTTTGCCGAAATCGATGTTTTTATCTACTTTTTCGGCAAATTTTTCGAAGTACGAAAGTATATTCAAAAATAGGAAAAACAAATCTATTTTAACTAATAATTTTCCTTTTATTTTAATATTTGATAAAAATGAATAAACGTGGATTTGAAACTGCCGCCAAATACCTTTCGATGGTTAAATTTTCGCATACTATTTTTGCCATGCCATTTGCATTTATAGGGTATTTTTTGGCGGTAAGGCAAGTTGATTTTTCGAATACAGCATTGGCAATATTGCTGTTTCAAATTGTGTTATGTATGGTTTTTGCTCGAAATGCCGCAATGGGTTTTAACCGGCTTATCGACCGAAATTTTGATGCCGGTAACCCGCGTACCGAACAACGCGAAATTCCGAGCGGAAAAATAAGTTCTAAATCGGCATTTTGGTTTGTGCTGCTTAATTCGGCACTGTTTGTAGCTACGTGTTTCTTTATCAATTCGTTGGTATTGTACCTTTCGCCGGTTGCATTGGCGGTTGTTTTGGGCTACAGTTATACCAAGCGATTTACGGCACTTTGCCATTTGGTGCTGGGTATTGGCTTATCGTTGGCACCTATTGGCGCGTGGCTGGCGGTTACCGGGTATTTTGCTTGGCTGCCGTTGTTTTTTTCGTTTGCTGTTGTGTTTTGGGTTAGCGGTTTCGATATTATTTATGCTTTGCAGGACGAAAAGTTCGATAAAAGTAAAAATTTGTATTCAATTCCGGTAATATTAGGTAGTAAAGGCGCCTTACTTACTTCACGTATATTTCATACAGTTTCGGCAATATTTATTTGGACAGCTGCATTTTATGGCAATTTCGGAATGAATTTAAGTAAAGTGAATTTGGCGTTTTTTACGCTGAACGGCATTGCATCGGTGGTATTTGCGAGCTTTGTTATAGCCGATTTGTATTGGTTCTTTGAAATAAATTGGTTTCTAAAGTAATCGTAATATAATGAATAAATTTTATGTTTTTTTTGTAGGGGTGCTTTTTACTGTTGAAACTTTTTCTCAGGTCGATTCAATTACACTTATAAACGATGGACCCTATGTTTTTTATCGCGATAATAAAATAGTGGTAAAGCAGGTTCGTGAAAATGTGTACAAGTATGAAACCTTCACACGAATTGATGAAGTTCGTTTAATTTGTCGAGTGCCCAATAAGCCCGATAGTTTTTTAGTTAATTTGCAAGTGCCTCGAAACTTGGAGAAGGCAGTGTATAAAATGTCTAAGAAGTGTTTGATTACTTCCGATATTGAGGGTAATTTTGAGGCTTTTGTACTGTTGTTAAAATCGACAGGCATAATGAACAATGAATATAAATGGAAGTTTGGTTCAGGGCATTTGGTTTTTTTGGGCGATATGTTTGATAGAGGACAATTTGTAACCGAATGTTTATGGCTACTTTATAAACTGGAATACGAAGCAGAAGCTGCCGGTGGAAAAGTGCATTTTATTTTAGGAAATCATGATATTATGAATTTGATACATGATTTCAGGTATGTTGTGCCAAAATACACCCAAAGTGCTGAACTTATGGGCGAAACGTTAAAATCGGTTTATGCTTCTGATACCGAATTGGGGCGATGGTTGCGAACTAAAAATATTATTGAAAAAATGGGCAATTTGGTACTGGTTCATGCCGGTATAAGCCCCGAGGTGGCAAATTTAAAGTTGAGTTATGAAGAGATGAATCGTTGGGGAAGGTATAGAATGGACAGTGTTTGCAAATTGCCTGCATGTGCGGCAGTTACCGGCGGGTCAAAAGTGGGCTTGTATTGGTATAGGGCTATGGCAGAACAAAAAATTACCCAAACCGATGTGGATAGTGCTTTGATTAAACTGGATGCAAATCGTGTAATTATAGGACACACTATTATGGATTCGATTCATGCTTTCTACAATAATAAAGTAATTGCAATTGATTTAGACCACGAAGAAAATTTCAAAAACAAAGCTACCATAGAAGCACTTTATTATGAAAAGGAACGTTTTTACCGGTTTATAATTTCTTCAAAAAAGCGAAAAAAAATACCATTAAGCTTACAAAAGTAGCAAAAAAAAAGATACTATCTTTTAAAAAGATAGTATCTTTATAGTTTTAATCTTCTGAATTTCAGTATTTAATGAATTATACCATTCAATACCATGATTTCAATTAGTGCAGTGTAATTTTAGAACCGTAGCTCATATCTTCCAATTTGGTAGCTTCGGTAATTACTGCCATTTCGCCGCCGCCTTTAACAAATTCCATACAAGCTCTAATTTTTGGAGCCATACTTCCTTCGCCAAACATGCCGGCATCTAAATGTTTCTTTGCCATATCGTAGGTCAAAAACTCTAATTTTTCTTCGTTCTCTTTTTTGTAATTAATATACACGAAAGGAACATCGGTCAGAATATAAAATTCGTCGGCACCAATGCGAGCAGCCAATAAAGCCGAAGCCGTATCTTTGTCAATTACCGCCTCTGCCGGACGAACGTTTTTGTTTTCGTCGATGTAAACCGGAATACCGCCGCCGCCAACAGCAATAACAATCGTTCCGGCGCGAGCCATGCTTTCAATCACTTTTTCGTTCATAATTGCCAACGGTTTTGGCGAAGGAACATTACGTCGGTAACCATCGCCTTTGGGGCTTGCTTTAAAAATCCAACCTTTGGCAGCGGTCAATTCGTCGGCTTGTTCTTTGGTATAATACTTACCTACCGGTTTGGTTGGGTTGCTAAATGCGGGATCGTTAATATCGACCAATACCGGAGTAACAACGGTAAGTACTTCTTTACTAATACCATGGTCTTTTAGGGTATTGCGTAAAATCCGTTCAATCATATAACCAATTCCGCCTTGCGAATCGGCAACGCAAACATCCAACGGCATTTGAGCAATACCGTACATGGTTTCGCCGGCATCGTTACGCATTAATATATTGCCAACCTGCGGTCCGTTGCCGTGCGCAATAATTAAATCGTAACCTTCTTTAATTAAGTACATTAAATTTTGCAACGTGTCTGCAGTGTTTTGTTCTTGTTCATCGATAGTGCCAATTTGGTCGCCACGCAATAAAGCGTTTCCTCCTAAAGCAATTACAGCGAGTTTCTTTTTCATGGTGTGTGTGTTATTTTATAAATTGTTCTATAGTAATATTTTAATTAAGTTCAGTTATTTCTAAGAAAAACGTCAAAGCTATAAAATATCTTTGTATTAACGAATCCGGAAATTGGCTATTTTACTTTGAAAAATATGTTAAGAAACATGTTTTTTACTTTTTAATTAACTATTTGCTAACAAAAGAAGTGTTTTTATATTTGCATGTTTTTAATTTGGTTTTTAAAAGTAGTACTTAAGCTACTTAAAATATTGAAATACAATGAAATATATAGTTTCTGCTATACTTTGGGCGTACGGTTTAACGGTGTTTGCAATCCTTATTCTGTTAAGTATAGGTGGTATGTATGTATTGCCCGAAAAGCAAGGACATGCATTGGTTCGATTTTTTATGCGCTGGTTTTTTCGTTTAATTCTTATTCCGGTAAAAATTGAAGGCAAAGAAAACTACCATAAAACCGAAAGTTATATTATAATGCCTAACCACGTTAGTTTTTTCGATGCGCCTTTGGTTCAGAATTTACCTATGCGATTGAAAGGAATTGAGGACGAATCGCATTTTAGGTGGCCGGTGTATGGGTTGTTATTGAAAAAATACGGCAACATTCCAATCGACAGAACCAGTGTTCGCTCGTCGTTGCGCAGTTTGGAATCAGCCTTTAAAATGGCAACCGATGGTATGTCGGTGTTGGTTTTTCCGGAAGGAACTCGTACACGAACCGGAAAGTTGGTTGAATTTAAAAAATTACCTTTCCGATTTGTGAAAGAAAATAATTTGCCCATTTTGCCGGTCGGATTTTCGGGTTTGTATACCTTAAACCCAAAAAGTGGATTTATAATTAGTCCAACAAGTTTGAAAATAAAAATTGGCGAGGCTATTTCTTCAGAATTTATTCAAAACCATAGTATTGAAGAAATAATGGAGCTTACCCGCCAACGAATTGAAGGATTAATAGAAAAGCCTTAATCTTCGACAATTAAATTTATGGCGCCAATACCGGCGCTTACATCCACTCGTAAAACTTTAGACGAAGTTTTGTATAGTGCGTTTGTGTAGGTTGAACCTTCTTGCATTAAACCTTGGCTGTTTATAGCGCCCAAGCCTTTATTGGCAGTAACCATTACTGCCTGATTATTTGGAAGATATACATTGGTTACTCCAATTCCGCCGGCAATTTTAACTCGCACATCGCGCCTAAAATCCTTATTCAAATAAATATCGAGCTTTCCGGCTCCGGCGGCAACCGTTAACCGCGAAATAGTGAGGTCGGAAGCAATTATTTTGGCAGTTCCGGCACCAATTTCAACATTCAGTTCTGTTTGAATACGCTCATTCAGCTTTATATTCCAAACATTTCGGGTACTGTCGTTAATTTCATAGTTGCCCTTATGTTCTTTATCGCGAATGGTCAAAATGGCCGTATTACGATTTCGTTCGTATATTACTTTCGGTTCTCTATCTTTATCCGAAACTATAAAACCGGCATACACCAAACTTTCTGTGCCGCCTTTCAATTGCAAAACGCCGGCATTCATTTTTATATATACTTCTAAATCTTCGGCATCGGTGGCATCAATTTTTTTGAAAATGCTAATTTCGTTCTTATTTGCTCGGTTGGCATGGTTTGCAGAAGTTGTTATATCGTTTATTACCTCGGTAAGTTCGGCAGCTACTTCTTGCTCTTGTTGGGGCGAACAAGCGGCAAAACTTAAAATGAAGGCAAGCAATATACCTGCTTTATAGGTAAATAAAAATCGGAAAATGCATTTTGACATAGCCAAGTTTTTAGTTTTTGAACGATGATTTTATACTTTTGAAGAAAGAAGAAAACATCGATTCATCGCCCGATTCGTTCGATTTAGGTGCTTCGCTTTGTTCTTCAATTTCCTGTTCCGTGTCGTCGAAGGTTGGTTTTGCCGTAATTTCCATTTTTTCAAACTGCTCCGAGTTTTCTTTCTGAATTGCCAACCTAAGTTGGTTTTCGGTAACCTGAGCATGTATTGAAACTATTTCATTTTCCGTATGTTTATGAATTATGGTAGCCAATTCGCTTAAAAATTCTTGTTCAATAATTTTCGATACCAAATAGGCGCCCAATTGTGGTTTATAAGCCTTTTTGCTCAAATATTGTATAAGCGAATCGTGTATGCGAAGTTCTATTCCGTTGGCTTGCAATTTATCGGTTATTTTGTCGAGTTCGGCGCCTATTATTTGTTGTATTGTTTTGTAAGTTAGCGGATAAAAGAAGCATAATTCATCAATTGCGTATACGGCTTCTTTACCTATTTTAGTTTCCAAGTCGGCAATGGCTGCGTTTCTTATTTCGGCGTAAAACTTATCTTTTCCGGCACCGTTCATCAGTTCCAAATTGGTGAAGGTGTATTCGGCGCCGGCATTCGACATAAACACAAATAGGATTTCGGAATAATTAATGCGTAATCCAAACTCGTCAGTTAGCTGCATGTTGTCGATAAAATGCAAAACGACATTAAAAATTTCGGCATTTGCGGCGTCGGTTTGTTCGAAACAAATAATGCCTTTGCGCAATTGTGTAACGGTTTGCGAAAGTTTTTCAACCGCTTGTTCTGCCGTAGAAAAATCGGCTAAATACACTGTTTTAACAAAATTGGCACTTCCGTATTTAATTTCAGCCAATTGCTTAACCAGCAAAGTTTTACCGGTACCGGGCAAACCGACAAATAATACTTTGGCAGGCAATTCGCCCGACAAAATTTTGTCCGATTTTCGCTCCAACAAACGCATTAGCGGATTTATTGCCAACTGGCGTTGCAAAACGGTTTTGTTCAGCTCTTCTTCAATTTGTTCGTAATTCGGGAAAACGAATTTTTTTAATCGCAGCACCGGAATTTTGGTAAGTTCGCTTACTTTTTCGAAAATATCAATGGCGGAGATTTCGTAATCTATCAATGCTGTTTGCTGAGTCGATTCGATAAGTTTGCTTTTGTATAACTTGTAATTTCGAACTGCTTCGGGCAATTTATTGTGTTTTAAATCGCTTAATTGTGGGGATACTCCTGCCTGTTCGAGCGATTTAAGTTTTATTTCCATTTTAATTTTAGTGCCCAATGCATTAAAAAATATCTGGTGCATTTGCTTTTGTTCTTCCCACATTCGGTTCATTCCCAAGGCATATTCAACATCTTTGCCTTCGCGTGAAGCTGCTTTAAGTTTAGCTTCTTTAACTGCCAGCGGTATGGCTTTAAACTTCATTTTTTTGTCGGAAGCCACCAAGTCGAGCAAATCGAGTGCCGATGCCGGAAGTTGCACTTTTTCGGTATAAAACGAAGCCAATTTAACGGCTGCTTTTGTGGCACTTTCGGTTAAAATTAAGCGGTTAAAAAGTTCAAATGTTTCTTTAATCGATTGTATAATTTCAACCGTTTCGGGTTCGGGGGCAGGCTGCACCGGCACAATGGCAATGTTTTGCGCATAAACCGACGAAAGTGCTTGCACGCTTGTAAGTGCATCGGAATTGGCAGTACCTACGGTATAAATATTGGCGGTTTTAACCAATTGCCACAGCTTGTTTATAGGTTCTGCGGAGTTAAATGCCAAATGGAAATTGTCGAAAAATAGGATAGTTTTTGGTGCCCAAGTATTTACATTGTGCAACAAATTATCTATGTCGGCGGTTACATCCATATTTTCGGCTTGCAACATGCCGGCAAGGTTCAAATAATGCACTTGGTAATCGTGAAACATATTGTCGGCTTTGTTTTTAAGAATAGCCGCCAACCCATTTGCCATGGCTGTTTTGCCGCAACCTTTGTTGCCGGTAAGCAGTACAATTTTATGCTTTTCGTTGTATAACTTTCTAAAAACTTCGTTCAGCTCTTGTTCGCGTCCTATAAACGATTCCGATGAACCCAACTGCAAACGAGCTGTTAAATTGCTCGAAATTTTTGCAAGAATATCGGTGGTATTCGAAATAGGCGCTTTTTCAGGTGTTGTTGCTACCGTTTCGGGTATTTCTTCCACCGGCGCTTCAAACGGTTTATCGAGCAATGCAGGTTGTAAGCCGTTTATTCCAAATTCAATCAGTAAATTGGCAACTTCGTCTTTGGTGGTGCTTAATAAATTGAAAAAATTACCGGCATCGAGTTGCTGAAGCTTGTTTTTGGCCAAAAATTCGGTGCCGAATTCAAAAAAACGTTGTACCGAAGCGCCCAATTGAATTTTACCCGAAGTAATTGCCGGATATTTAGCCGCAAGTTGCTCTGTTTTATATAATAATGCATCGTATTTTGAATCGTCGTTGCCTAAGATTTCAATTACGTATGTTTTTTCCGATTGCAAAGCTGACCATAAAAAATGACCGGTTTCAACGGATTTGTGACCGTTGCCAACTGCCTTATTATGAGCGTTTTTGAGTATATTTTGAACTTCAATGCTAAAATTTTCCGATTTCATGACTTGAATGTTTTTGCCTTTTTTCTACATTCTTGATTTAGTTGATTTTCGAAAATTTTCCGAAAAATCAATTTTTGTAAAGCTACAAATTTATTGAAATAAAATTACATGTATTAAACGAATTTTTTACATTTTTTCCAACTATTTTTTCAAAAAAAAAGAAAACCGAATAAGTTTTCTTTTTTTTGAAACTTATTCGGTTTGTTGGTTCAGAAACCGTTTATAATTTGGTTTCTTCTGCTATTTCGTTATCAACTAAAATTCGGCCGCAATGTTCGCAAACCATAATTTTTCGTCGTAAGCGTACATCGAGTTGTCGTTGTGGCGGAATTTTCGAAAAACAACCGCCGCAAGCGCTGCGCTCAATAGTTACAATGCCCAAACCGTTGTTGGCGTTGTTCCTAATGCGTTTGTAGGCAATAATTAATCGAGGTTCAATTACCGATTCAATTTGCTTCGATTTTTCCAACAAATGCGCTTCGTCTTTTTCGTTTTCGGCAATAATGCTCGAAAGATCGTTGCGTTTGTGCATTAAGGCATCTTGGCGGTCGGTAAGTTCCTTGGTTATTTCGTCTATTTGTTTGGTTTTTTGCTCTTTTTCGTGCTTAAACTCGCGAATATGTTTTTCGGCAAGCTCAATTTCAAGCTTTTCGAATTCAATTTCTTTGTTTATATAATCGTACTCGCGATTGTTGCGCACGCCGCCTTGGTCGGCTTCGTACTTTTTAATTTTTGCCATGCATTGGTCAATAAACATTTTACTGCGTTTAATGTCTTCGTCCAATGCTTTTAAGTCTTCGGAATAATTTTTTATTCGGGTTTCCAAACGAGCAACGTCGTCTTCCAAATCGCGCACTTCTAAAGGCAGTTCACCTCTTAAATTTCTAATTTCGTCAATTTTCGAATCTACTGTTTGTAGTTCGTAAAGCATTCGTAGTTTTTCTTCTACCGTAATCTCTTTTTCTGCACTATTGCTCTGGTTTGTCATCATCTCACAAATAATTAATCGGGTTGGTATTTATTTCTGAAAATAAAAATGCAAAGTTAGCAATTTTTTTTGATAGTATTTCATAAAAAATTTCAACGGTAAATTGTTCGCTCTCAAAATGCCCGGTATCTACAATAAAAATGCGGTTTTCGGCATCGAAAAATTTATGGTAAGTAAAGTCAGCCGACACAAAAGCATCGGCTTTTTGCGCCATGGCTTCGTGCAAAAGCGAACTTCCGGAACCACCGCACAAGGCTACGGTTTTTATTTTTTTTGAAGGAAATGCGGTATGCCTTATTGCTTGGCAGCTAAATATTTTTTTTACCATTTGGGCAAATTCCAACGCATCGGTTTCGGTTTCCAGTTCGCCAATAACACCCATGCCAATTTCGGGGTTGGGGTTTTGCAAGCGGTATACATCAAAAGCAACCTCTTCGTAAGGGTGCGCCGTGCGCAAGGCATGTATTATTTTATGCTGAAGGTGCGACGGAAAAACGGTTTCGATGCGTATTTCGCGTTCGGTATGCATAACGCCAATTTCGCCCACAAACGGATTAGCATGCTCGTTTGCCCTAAAAGTTCCTGCCCCTTCGGTATTAAAACTGCACGAATCATAATTGCCTATGTTTCCGGCACCGGCATCGAACAATGCTTTGCGAACCGGTTCAACATGGCTTACCGGTACAAAAGTAACCAATTTGCTCAAGGTTCCTTGGCTTGGTTGCAGCACGCGGCAGTTTTTAAGGTGTAGTTTTTCTGCCATTTTAAAACTTACACCGCCCGTAATTGCATCCAAATTGGTATGTGCCGCATAAATGGCAATGTCGTGTTTTATGGCTTTTATAATGCTGCGCTCTACATAGGTTGAACCGGTAAGCTTTTTAATGCCGCCAAAAATTATTGGGTGGTGGGCTATGATTAGCCCGGCATTTTTCCGTATAGCTTCGTCAATAATTTCTTCGGTAATATCGATACAAAGCAACGCCTTGTCGGTTTTATGGGTAGGCGAGCCAACCAACAAGCCAACATTGTCGTAGCTTTCCTTTAGCGCCGGCGGAGCAATTTGCTCAATGTGCTGTATTATTTCCGAAATGCTTATCAATGTGTTAATTTGAAAATGTGAGAATTTGAGAATTAGTCAATTTGAAAATTAGTTGATTAGTTAATTTGAAAAATTAGTCAATTAGTTAATTTTCTAATTTTCAAATTAGCCCATTTTCAAATTTTTAAATTACAATAACTCTTTAATTTCGAGCATCATTTCGCGAATATGCTTCAGCGATTTAATAATTTCGAAACTGTTAATGGTATCTTCGCGGTTTTCTTTCAGTTTTTTCTGCGCACCTTTAAGCGTCATGCCGCGTTCTTTTACCATATTGTAAATTAAATGAAAATTTTCGATGTCGCGTATAAGCGAGGTATTTACGTCAAAAATTTCAGCAACTTCGCCTATAGTATAATAGAGTTTTTCTATTTTGTTTTCAATTTCTTCCATAACAGGCAACTAAACAAGTGAATACTAAGTTTTACACAAAATTATAAAAAGTTCTTATATAGCTTGCATAAAAACAAAATTTTAACCGTGATTTTATTTTCCGGATGAAAAAACGCTACAATTTTGAAAAAAAAAGAAACCACACCTCAAAAATTTGGTATGGTTTCCGTTAAATGCTGCGATTGAAAAATGATTGGTTGCTATTTTAGGAATTAGAAATTATACGTATAGCTAATGTTAGGCAATATTGGAAACAAAGTTAAACCTTTTAATTTCGAATTACTTACCGATCTAACATCGGAGAATTTATAATATACAATTATCGGATTCATTTTGTTGTAAGCATTATATAAGCCAAAATTCCATTCGCTTTTTTTCTTTTTTATATTGAAATTTATATCCAGCCTATGGTAGTTGGGCAACTGAAAATTGTTTTCGTTAAGCACCGAATAAGCAATGGCTTTATAAACCTCGTCCGGATTAGCAGTTTGTGCTATGCCGTTTGATTGTGCTCCTGAATGCACATATACCGGATATCGATAAGTTGGCAACGAAACGTAGGTTCCGGTGGCATAGTACCAAATGGCAGATAAGCTGTATTTTTTATTAAATTGATATAAAAGGCTAATATTCAAGTCGTGCTTTTTTGAATACTTATAGGTAAATGCAATTCCGGAATTCAGTTCGTCGAACCGGCGTTTATTATCGGATAGGGTGTAGGATAGCTGCAAATTTAGCTTTTTGAAGTTTGCCGTTCCCGAAAATTCAATTCCTTTGGCTATGCCTTTGCCGCCTGCAATCACTTTATCGGCTAACTTGCCTGCTAAAAACAAATCGTTGCCGCGTCGGTAGTTTACCAAATTATTCATTTCTTTTGCAAATGCCGAAATATTTAATTCGCAATTTTTTAAACCGGTGAAATTAATTTTCATCGAAATTTGTTCCGACGTTTCAGGAACAAAATCTTTATTGGCTATAAGCCATACATCGGAAGGCAAACCCGAGGCAGAACTAACCAGATAATGGATAGGTTGATGCATTTTGGCGTAATCGAAAAATAATTTGGTTTGGAAACCGGTATTTACTGAAATACGCAAACGAGGTTCGTAATATACTTTTGACTCTTTTGAATAAAATACTTGGTTAACTCTAAATCCGGTATATAAATCGAATGTTTGGTTTATTTTATAATACATATCGGCAAATAGTGCACCGGTGCCTAAACTGCTTTTATCATCAATCGTTTTGTTTTTAACCGTTTCGGGAATGGTTCCCAACATAGCAGTTAAGAAATTACTTTGTGCAAGGTCGGTTTCGAACAATGCTTCCGTACTTTTGGGTTCCGAAAAGTATTGTTGAAGTTGAACTCCGCCTTCAAATTCTATTTTATTGCCAAGGCTCCACGATACATTGTATTGTGCAGAAAGTTCTTCAACTTTTGATTTTAATTTTTGCGCTATATCAATAGCCGGAGCTTTGGCATTTTCATCTTTAAGGTCTGATTTAAACAGGTGCGAATAGCCAAAATTGGTATAATA
>JFJP01005704.1_pt1 | contig 13919 bp, 13 predicted proteins | sample 431651 | NCBI WGS metagenome assembly JFJP01 (sample SAMN02602958, study PRJNA72255) | Microbial mat metagenome, whole genome shotgun sequencing project. | biome: fresh water; feature: sink hole; material: water; isolation source: purple microbial (photo- and chemosynthetic) mats found in... | reverse complement strand
ATTGAGCCAAAAAAAAGACTTAGATTTCTCGTAAGTCCTTGATTTATTTCAACTAATTTTGGTGGGCGGTGGAGGCTTCGAACCTCCGACCCCAGCAGTGTGAATGCTGTGCTCTACCCCTGAGCTAACCGCCCTGCGATCCCGCGATGCAGAGCGTCGATTGTGCCATAACTTGTAGCGGTTTTCGGCGTGTACGTTCGCCTGGGCCACAGAATTCAGGTCGCTTTGTCGATGTTGCTTGTGCATTCAAAACGCGCCGTTCAACTACTTTGGCATGAAGCGTTCATCAATCGGCACGCCATAACCAATCGCGAGTCGATTGGTTTCGTTGGCCAGACCAACGACCGCCAGCAGTTCAGCAAACTGCGCGTCGGTCATTCCTTTGGCGCGCGCGCCGGCTGAATGTGAGGCGATGCAGTAGCCACAATTGTTGCTGATGCTCACCGCCACATACAGGAGTTCCTTTGTCAGCGGATCGAGTGCGCCGCTGCTCATGACCTGCTTGATGTTGCCCCAGATGCGCTGCAATGTCGCGGGGTGATGTGCCAGAACTTTCCAGAAGTTGTTGACCCAGTCAATCTGGCGTGTGGCCATGATGTCGTCATAAACGGCCCTGACCTCCGGTGATGCCTGCTCGTATTCAATGGGTTGTTGAAGTGTCATGCTGTCCTTGATGGGGTTGAATTTGAATCTGAATTTCGGATTAAGCCAGACCACATTTTGACCTCTGGTGGACAAACGCGCTGAACGAATGCGTCGTGCGTTTGCCGCGGTATTGGGCAGATTCGGGGCGAACGGCCAACGGTCTGGGCTGGTGTTCCGGGTTTTACAGACTTTTTGTTACAGTTCAAACTGACACCAACCCCAGAGAAAAGACCATGAACGAACAAAACGGCTACGACATTGAAGACCTGCACGTCGGCATGAGTGCCAGCTTTGCGAAAACGATCACCGAGGCTGACATCATCCTGTTTTCCGGTGTGTCGGGGGACATCAATGCAGTCCACCTGAATGAGGAATACGCGGCGACGACGGCATTCAAGGGACGAATCGCCCATGGCATGCTGTCAGCCAGCCTGATTTCAGCGGTGCTGGCGAACCGTTTGCCGGGTCCCGGTACGATTTACCTCGACCAGCGGTTGAAGTTTTTGGCGCCGGTGCGTCCGGGCGACACCGTGCATGCCACTGTGTGTGTGCGAGAAATCGTGGCCGACAAGGGGCGGGTGGTGCTGGAAACCACGTGCAAGGTGAAGGATACGGTGGTAATTGAAGGGGAAGCACAGGTGAAAATCGGCTCGTCGGTTCGGCGCGCTGCCAAGGCATTGGACCAGATCACGCCTGAACGCCTTAAAGCCTGATCACACACGTTACAGTTGGATTCATGGCGACGCAATCAAACCATGGCTGCGGGTCCGTCTGGCGCGCCACCTGCGGGCTTGCAGCGTTGACGGTGCTGTTGGCGCTGACGGCTTGTGGGAGTGTGCAGCCAGCCAAGCCTGCGGCTTCCGATGGAACGCACCCGGAAATGCCAGCATTGCTGTCGTCTGCTCAAGCCAGTGATGTGACCTTGTACGCCATCGGTCTGGTAGGTACGCCCTATCGATTTGGTGGCAATACCCCGCAATCTGGATTTGACTGCAGTGGACTTATTGGCCATGTCTATTGGGTGCGAGCCGGGTTGAACCCGCCGCGCACTGTGTCAAAGCTCAAAGACTGGGGCCAGGCAGTTGCCTCTGACGCGGTTCGCTCCGGAGATCTGGCAGTATTTTTTCAAAACAACGTGGCTACCCATGCCGGTATTTACGTGGGTGAGGGCCGCTTTGTGCATGCACCGTCGAACGGCGGCAGGGTCAAGCTGGATTCCTTGCTTTCACGGTATTGGTCCAGACAGCCGGTGGCGTTTCGCCGGCCTTGAGGCGTGTTGACAACAACGGCAACTGCGCCATGCGGTGCGTCTGGTTGTCGTCTGGAACGGTGGGGACTGGGGGGCGGTCCACGCTAAGGACGTTAGATCAATTGCCGAAGCACGGCCGCTACCCACGCCGCCTGGCTGTTCATGTCAGACGGATTTGTTGTGGCTGCCGTCGCACAGGGGCTGGTTGGCGCTGGCCTTGCAACCGCAAAAATAAACGGTCTTGCTCTCTGCGGCACTGTACTTGACCGGGGTAAACGCGCTGCCACTGTGGGAGCCATCACAGAACGGCTGCGTCTTGCTCTGGCCGCATGAGCACCACCAATAATTTTTGCCTTGCTCGACATCGACGGCAATCGGGGTGTTTGTAGCGCGAACGGGTGTTGACATGCGGATTCCTTGGTTTTGAGATGGCGAAATGTACCGAAATGCCAGACCGAGCGACTGCGTGACCGCATTGACCCTGAAAAACCACCGTCTATTTTCTGAAATGGCGCTGCTCGTGCTTGTTGTGTTGCGAAAAGCACAAACTGACACTGTGAACAGGGTATTTAAAAAATTGACAATTCTCAATCATCTTCAAACGATGTAAACTGTTTATATAAATTAACGGTTCTTTTTTTCAAGGTGGTGCATCATGAAAACTTTCGGCATAAGTCGTTTAGCAGTTCCGCCGCGCCAGCCGCTGTTTGCAGGTTTTGGTAAAAAAATAGCAGCAGCCTTCTGGCTTTGGTCGCACCCTGCCGCGCCACAGCATGTGGGCATGTTTGCGGGCTCTCTGCTGGAGTACGATTCCTGGGCGCAACCCAGACCGCATCACTGAACGAGAGAGCGGTGGCTGCGAAAGCCGGGCTCGCTCAAGCGCGCCGCAGCCTGAACAAGTCCACCGACAGCGCCGTGCCACACAAAATGATCGTGCCGCACAGCAGCATCCAGCGCGTCACCGACTCGCCCAAAAACAGCGCGCCATAAAGCACCGCAAAGACCGGTATCAAGAACGTCACCGTCAGCGAGCCTGCTGCGCCAATCTTTGCAATCAGCCTGAAATAAAGCACATAGGCCACCCCGGTACACAGCACGCCCACCGCCAGCAGCGCCAGCCAGGCTTTGGCGCTCGGCATCTGTGCCGGCCATAACCACAGCGCAGGCAAGGCCAAGCCGATGGAGGCACCGATCTGGCTACCGGTGGCAATCACCAACGAGGGCACACCAACGAAAAAACGTTTGGTATAGCTGGCCGAGATACCGTAGCACAAGCAGGCAAACAGGCAGGCTACCACCGCCCATCCGCTCGACAGCCCGGACGCATCAGGTTTGAAGCTGGCCTTGCCCCAGGCCAGCATGGCTACCCCGACAAAGCCGATCAGCAAGCCCAGCACCTTCAGGCCGTGTGGGCGGTCTTTCAGCCAGACCCACGCCACCAGCGCGCCAAACAGCGGCACGGTTGCATTGAGCAGCGACGACAGCCCGGTGCTCAGGCTCAGCAGCGCAAATGAAATAGCGGCAAATGGCAGACCGGAGTTGAGCATGCCCAACACCAGCAGCTTCTTGCGATGCTCGACCAGCGCCGGCCAAAGCCCGCGCGCCAGCAGCAGCGGCAGCAGGAACACAGAGGCAATGCTGACCCGTACCGCTGCGGTGGGCAGTGCGCCAAACTCGGCTGCGCCCAGGCGCATGAACAAAAACGAGGCCCCCCACAGCGCCGATAGCAAAATGAATTCACCCAGCCAGCGTGGGTGCGGATGGGTGGAATTCAAAGCACACCTTCCAGCTGCAATAGCGCGGTTTTGCGCGCCAAGCCACCAGCGTAGCCGGTCAGGCTGCCGCTGGCGCCAATCACCCGATGGCAGGGCGCGATGATGCTGATCGGGTTGCGCCCAATGGCCGCACCCACCGCGCGTACCGCTTTGGGTTTGCCCATTTGACGGCTGACAAAGCCATAACTGCAAGTGCTGCCAAAGGGAATGCTCAGCAGCACTTGCCACACCGCTTGTTGAAATGGCGTGCCGATGCTGAGGTCCAGCGGCAGCTCAAAGGTGTTGCGCTGCCCGGCAAAGTATTCATTGAGTTGCGCGGCGGCACGCAGCAGCAGTGGCTGATCTGGGCCAAGTACGCAGGCGCTCAAGTCGGGCAAGTGGGCCTGGTCGCTGAACCAGACCCCCACCAGCGCGGCATCGGTGGCTGCCAGCGTCATGGCGCCCAATGGGCTGCTGTAGGAAGTCTGCACGGTGTTTTCTGGAAGTTTCATATGTTTTATGCCTCTAGCCCATACGCTATAAGCGCTGACAGCTATATAAATTAAAGTTACGGCAGGTATTGGTCAGTTCGAAGTTGGGTTTGCCAGCCCGGCCCAGGCGCGCAGCGTGGCGTAGCTGCGCCATGGCCGCCAGGCCATTGACAGGGCCAACGCGGCGCGGGCAGGGTGGGCGACACCCTGCACCTGCAAGGCGCGCTGCAATGCCACGTCTCCACTGGGAAAAGCATCTGGCCAGGCCAGTGCGCGCATGGCAATGTACTGCGCCGTCCAGTCGCCAATCCCGGCAATCGACTGCAATTCGGTTAGCGTTTGCGGCACATCGGCACCGGGCCGCAGCGTCAGGCGATGGCTGCAAACAGCCTGTGCCAGCGCAATGATGGCGCGCTGGCGCAGTGTGGTGATACCCAGTTGGCCCAACTCGTCAGGGTGTGCCTGGGCCAGCCGCTGCGGGCTGGGAAACAGCCGATCCAGGCCCGCAATCGGCGTGTCAATCGGCTCGCCAAAGCGCTCCAGCAAGCGCTGGCACAGCGTGCGCCCAGCCGCCAGCGTGACCTGCTGGCCCAGCACGGCCCGCACCGCCAGCGCAAACCCGTCGATCGAACCGGGCAAACGCAAGCCTTCACCCTGTGTAAAGGAAGTGTGCAGCACGCTGTGGATCACTGTGGGGTCAGCATCCAGGTCTAGCCAGCTGCGCACCGCCGCCAATACCTGCGGCAAAGATTGACTCAAGCTGTCGCTCACGCGCAACTGCACCCGGCAGCGCGCGCTGTCAAATTGCGCCAGCAGCCAACCAGTGTCGGTGGGATGCCCATGGTGCAGGCGCACCGTGCTTGCCAGACTTTGCTGGCCAGGGCTGATGCTGACGACTTCACAGCCGGCAAGCGCCCGGTTCGCAAAAAACTGCAGCGTCGCCGCCACATCGTAGGGTGGCCGGTAGGCCAGCTGCAGGGTGATGCCCGTCTGCAACGGGTCGGCCGCCAGCGGCTGGCTGAGCTTTCGCAGTTGGCTTGGCTGGCGTTGGTAGTGGCTGGCAAACACGGCGTTGAAGCGGCGCACACTGCCAAAGCCGCTCAGCCGTGCGACTTGCGCCATGCTCAACGGGGTGTCGGTCAGCAGCTGTTTGGCGACAAGCAGACGCCGGGTTTGCAGGTAGCGCAGTGGCGCAACGCCAAATTGGGCTTCAAAAATGCGACGCAGGTGGCGCGGGCTGATGCCCAGGTGTCCGGCCAGGGCTGCCACGCTGGCGCAGTGCTTGTCGCCAGGGGCGTGGGTGTCGATCAGCCGCGCGGCTTGCTGCGCCAGAATGCTTGACGCATCCTGCATCGACCAGGGGCCCAACCCCTGTGGCTGGCCATTGACCGTTTGGCGCGGTGCCAGTTCGGGACGGCAGCGCAGGCAGGGGCGAAAACCGGCCTGTTCGGCCTGCGCTGCCAGGCTGAAAAACTGGCAGTTCTCTCGCCTGGGCGTGCGCACGCTGCACACCGGGCGGCAATAAATGCCGGTGGAGGTCACGCCGGTGAAAAAGTTGCCGTCAAAACGGGCGTCGCGCGCCTGTAGCGCGAGGTAGCGGGCATCATCATCGGCAAGGTTTGGCGTGAGCTTCATGCGTTGATGATATGCGCCCACCCGGCGCTAAGCCGGTGTCAGGCTGGCTGTTTTCGGACATCTCCCTGCAGCTGTCCACGTCGCTTGCCACCCTACAATTCGCGCCACCAACCGACACCTAAAACCTCTGGGAGCCTCCATGCAATTGCCTGTATCGATTTTCAAAGCCTACGACATCCGCGGTGTTGTACCAGGCACCGTCAACGAAGCCATGGCCGAGGCGCTAGGCCGCGCCTTTGGCACAGTCGCACTGCGCGAGGGGCAGCGCGTGGTGGCGGTGGGGCGCGATGGCCGTCTGAGCGGGCCGGTGCTCAGCGCCGCCCTGATTCGGGGTCTGGTGGCGGTGGGCATGGAGGTCATCGACATCGGCATGGCCACCACCCCCATGCTGTACTTTGCCGCCAACACCTTGTGCGCCAGCGGCATTCAGGTCACCGGCAGCCACAACCCGAAAGACTACAACGGCTTCAAGATGGTGCTGGGCGGGCGCGCCATTTACGGCGACGAGATTCAAAACCTGCGCCGCATGATGGAAGACGAGACCTGGGTGCTGCAAGCCGGCGGCAATGTGCGCTGCGTCGATGTGCTGGCCGACTACCAGGCGCGCATTGTGGGCGGCATTGCGCTGGCGCGGCCGATGAAAATTGTGGTGGATTCGGGCAACGGCATTGCCGGCGCCTCGGCCCCCGGCATCCTGCGCGCCATTGGCTGCGAGGTGACCGAACTGCTGAGCGAAGTGGATGGCAACTTTCCCAACCACCACCCTGACCCCAGCAAACCGGAAAACCTGCGCGATGTGGTGGCCGCGCTTAAAGCGGGCGATGCGGAAATCGGCCTGGCGTTCGACGGTGATGGCGACCGGCTGGGCATCGTCACCAAGGAGGGCAACACCATTTACCCAGACCGCCAGATGATGCTGTTTGCCCGCGATGTGTTGCAACGCGCACCGGGCGGCACGATTGTTTTTGACGTGAAATGCTCGCAGCGGCTGGCACCCGCGATTGCGCAGGCCGGCGGCGTGCCGCTGATGTTCAAGACCGGCCATTCGCTGATCAAGGCGAAGATGAAAGAAATTGGCTCGCCGCTGGGCGGTGAGATGAGCGGCCACATTTTCTTCAAGGAGCGCTGGTACGGTTTTGACGACGGCACCTACGCCGGCTGCCGCTTACTGGAGATTTTGAGCCAGTCGCCGGATGGCAACGCCGTGTTGAACGCGCTGCCGACCAGTTTTTCCACCCCCGAACTGAACGTCAAGTGCGCCGAGGGCGAGCCGCACACGCTGGTGGAGCAATTGGTGGCACGTGTCGATTTTCCCGCGCCGGCCACGGTGACCACCATCGACGGCCTGCGTGTCGATTGGCCTGATGGCTTCGGGCTGATTCGCGCCTCCAACACCACGCCGGTGCTGGTGCTGCGTTTTGAAGGCCATACGCCCGAGGCGCTGGCGCGCATCCAGGCCGATATGCTGGCGCTGTTGCGCGTAGCCAAGCCAGAGGCGCAGATTGACGAGGCGGCGCATTGAAAATCCTGATCGTCAAGCTGTCATCGCTTGGCGACGTGGTGCATGCCATGGCGGCGGTGCAGGACATCCGGCTGGCGCACCCCGAAGCGCAGATCGACTGGGTGGTGGAGCGCGCCTTTGCCCCGCTGGTGCGACGCTGCAAGGGCGTGCATCGGGTCATTCCCTGCGAACTGCGGCGCTGGCGCAAAGCCCCTTTCAGTGCCGACACGCGCCTGGCCTGGCACGCCTTCAAGCTCGAATTGCAACAAGACGCTTACGACGCGGTGATTGACCTGCAAGGGCTGGCCAAGTCGGCACTGGTGTGCTGGCTGGCCCGGCTGAGCCAGCACGGCCAGCGCTATGCCATGGCCAATCAAACCGATGGCTCCAGCTACGAAGTGCCGACCCGCTGGGTGGCGGATGTGGCGATCACGCTGCCCGCGCACAGCCATGCCGTCACCCGCGCGCGTGCGCTGTGCGCCCAGGCCTTGGGCTATACCCTGCCGTATTACATGAATTTTGGCCTTCTAGCCCATACAGAACAAGCGCTTCCAGCTATGCATCATGTAGCATTTAGAACGGGCTTGCAAGGCGTGGTGGCGCTGGTGCATGGCACATCAAGGGCCGACAAACAGTGGCCGCTGGCGCATTGGCGCGAACTCGCCAGGCGCTTGAACGCAGCGGGGTTTGGCGTGGCCATGCCGCACGGCAGCGCTGCCGAAGAGGCGGCCAGCCAGGACATGGCGCGTGATCTACCGCACGCACAGGTTTGGCCCGGCTTGGCGCTCGATGCGTTGACCGATGCGCTGGCCAATTGTGCCGGGGTCATCGGTGTCGATAGCGGACTCAGCCATATCGCGGTGGCATTGGACTTGCCGCATGTGCAAATCTACAACTTTGACACTGCCTGGCGCACCGGACCGCTGGCGCACCCACCGGCGTTGCCAGCTGCCAGCTTGCTGTTGGCGGCAACGCCACGCCTGCCCGAGCACCAGTGCAGCGTGTTTGCCGAGCCCACGCCCTCGGTGGATGCGGTTTGGCAGGCCTGGCAGTCGGTGCTGGCGGCCTCGCTACAAGTCAAGGCCATGGCCAAGCACCACCAGACCTCGGATTTCGCCAGCCTGTGATACGCGGGTTGTATTCCATCGCAATGTGGCTGGCGCAGCCGCTGCTGCGGCGCAAGTTGCAACGCCGTGGAGTGCAGGAGCCGGGCTACCGGCACGCCATCGACGAGCGCTTTGGCCATTACGCCCTCGAGATGCCAGCGCACGTAGGGCCAACTGTGTGGATTCATGCCGTGTCGCTGGGCGAAACGCGTGCCGCAGCGGTGCTGGTTACCGCGTTGCGCCAGCAATTGCCCACCATGCGTTTGCTATTGACGCACGGCACGGCAACCGGCCGAGCCGAAGGTGCCGCCTTGTTGCAAGCCGGTGATGTGCAGTGCTGGCAGCCGTGGGACGCACCCGCTGCCGTGCAGCGTTTTTTGACGCATTTTCAGCCCGCCATCGGCATCCTGATGGAGACCGAAGTCTGGCCCAACCTGGTGCGCGGCTGTCAACAGCAGGGCGTGCCGCTGGTGCTGGCCAATGCGCGGTTGAGTGACAAATCCTTAAGGCAGGCGAAGCGGCTGGCCTGGCTGTCGCGTCCGGCGTTTGCCGGGCTGACGGCTGTGTGGGCGCAAACCCAGGCCGATGCCGACCGGCTGGCGCAACTGGGCGCGCCGGTGCGTGGCGTGCTGGGCAACCTCAAGTTTGATGCGACCCCCGATGCACGCCAGCAGCACATCGGCCGCAGTTGGCGCAGGCAGGCGGGCAAACCCGTCGTGATGCTGGCCAGTGCGCGTGAGGGCGAAGAGTTGCTGCTGCTGCAAAGTTTAAAGGCTTTTATGCCTTCATACCTTATAGATAAAGCGCTTCCAGCTATTGATCCAATAGTAAATCAAGTACAGTGGCTGGTGGTGCCGCGCCATCCACAGCGCTTTGATACCGTGGCCACCCTGATTGAAGCGCAGGGCTTTGCGGTGTCGCGCCGCAGCGCCTGGGGCGACGGCGGGCCGTTGACAGTTTCGGTGGGCGCCGTTGGCTCGCTGGCGGCTCCCGCCACGGCCAGCACGGTTGGCGCTGCTGGTGCTGCTTTGCCGGTGGTCTGGCTAGGCGATTCGCTGGGCGAAATGGCGCTCTATTACTCGCTGGCTGATGTGGCCTTGCTGGGCGGCAGTTTCGCCCCGCTGGGCGGACAAAACCTGATTGAGGCGGCCGCTTGCGGCTGCCCGGTGGTGATGGGCCCTCACACCTTCAACTTTGCCCAGGCCTGCGAGCAGGCGGCAAAGGCAGGCGCAGCACTGCGTGTCGCAGATATGCACCACGCACTGGATGCAGCTGCTGGATTAGCCACAAATAGCCAGGAATTGGGCCGCAAACAGCTGGCCTGTCACACATTTGCATCCGCGCACCGAGGCGCGGCTTCACGCTTGGCGCAGGCCATTGCCCAGGCCTTGACGTGAAACAGCGCGGCTGTCATGCCGGGCGATGACCCAACATCCAGTGCATTCGCATTCATGGATAGCGGGCCGGGTCCGCAATGACAACAGTCAAAATACAACGATTGGGCCTGGGCTTACACCACAGTGCCCTACGTCTTTTCAGATGGCACTACGTTGAGTCAAAAGCCCGATCAAAGCATCAGCTTTGTTGGCATCAGCTATATCTATCAACTGCCCTGACTGGATCAGGGGGCGAGCAGGGTGTTCAAGCCCTGCAAATCATCGCCACTGAGCGAGCCGTTGGCCTGGCGCAGTTTCAGGCTGCCCAGCAGCACGTCATAGCGTGCCTTGGCCAGCTTGGTTTTGGTGTCAAACAAGTTGCTTTGCGCGTTGAGCACGTCGATGTTGATGCGTACGCCTACCTGGTAGCCGAGTTTTGTGGCGTCGAGCGCGCTCTGGCTGGAAGCCTCTGCGGCCTGCAGCGCCTTGACCTGGCCCAGGCCCGATTGCACGCCAAAAAAGGCACTGCGGGTGGCCAGTGCCACGCTGCGCTGCGCGCCTTCCAGGTCGGCGCGTCCCTTGTCTTCGAGTGCCATGGTTTCCTTGATGCGGTTCTGGATGGCAAAGCCGGCAAACAGCGGCAGGTTAAAGGCGAGTCCGAGCGTGGCGGCGTTGGTACGGTAGTCCAGGCTGCTGCCGCTGGAGCCATTGTTTTGCGTCACGTTGTAGCTGCCAGTCAAGTCCAGCGTTGGCAAGTTGCCGGCTTTGGCTTTTTGGGTTTCGAGCTGAGCCACTTCAAGGCCCAGGCTGGCCTGGCGGATGCCGGGGTGAATCCCGTTGGACTGGCTGACCCAGCTGTTCACATCATCGGGGCTGACTGGGTCGATCACGACCGGCGTGCGCAGCGGTTTGGGGCTGGCATCGGATTTGCCGCTGAGCTGATCGAGCGCCAGTTTTTTGACACGCAAGTCGTTTTCAGCGGCAATTTCTTGCGCCATGACCAGGTCAAACTTCGCCTGCGCTTCGCGCGTGTCGGTGATGGTCGAGGTGCCCACTTCAAAATTACGTTTGGCAGAGGCCAGTTGCTCGGCGACTGCCGCCTTCTGGGCCCTGACGAAATTCAGATTGTCCGTGGCCGCCAGCACGTCGAAATAGGCTTGCGCTACGCGGATGATCAAGTCTTGCACGGCCGCGTCCAGCTGAGCACGCGCCAGTTCGATCTGTTTCAGACCCTGCGCTGCAGTGGCCTGATTGGCCGGACGAAACAGCGGTTGCGAAGCACTCAGGGTGGCACTTTGGCTGCCATAACCGCCTCGGTCAAACGCGGCCACATCGCTGTCAAGGTTGGTGCGATTGACACCCAAGGCCAGGCCGACGCTGGGCAAGATGGCCGCGCGCGCCTGCGCCGCCTTTGCCAGGTTGGCCTCATAAAGCAGTTTTGCCGATTGGTAGCTGGCATCAAAGCCTTGCGCAGACTGGTACAGCTCCACCAGACTTTGCGCCCGCACAGGCAACGCCAGCAGCGCCAACAGGGCGGCTGAGAGGGGAAGAAGACGAAGGTGGTTCATGGAGACGCGCCTGGTGTGGAAAATAACAGTGACTGGAAACAGTGACAGCGATCAATAGCGCGGCACTGTGGGGTCGAGTTCAGCGGCCCAGGCGTAAATGCCGCCGGCAATGTTGGCCACATGGTCAAAACCACGCGCCTTCAAAAAACTCGCCACTTGCATGCTGCGGCCGCCGTGATGGCACAGGCAGGCCACCGGGCGGCTGCGGTCAAGTTCATGCAGACGCGGTGGAATCACACTCATGGGAATGGTGACCAGCTCAAAGCCGTCGGGTTTGATGCTGGCCAGTTTGACCTCGTAGGGCTCGCGCACGTCGAGCACCAGCGGTGCGCCAAACTCGCGCACGGATTCCAGCCAGGCGGCCAGTTGGGAAGGGCGGATTTGCGTCAACATGGTCAGAATTTGAAAGCGCTGGGTTGTGGGAAGTTGCGCAGGCGCGGCGCGTTGTCGTCCCATTTTTCATCAGATTTGAAATTGGTTTCGCTGGTGCGGGTAATCACATGCGCGTGCATGATGGGCTCGTCACCCACCACCGCCACCAGGCGGCCGCCGATTTTGAGCTGCGCCAGCAGGGCAGGGGGCACTTCGGCCACCGAGCCTCCCAGCAGGATGACGTCAAACGGTGCATCGGCTGGCGCACCACCGGCACCATCGCCCTGGCGCACTTCAGCGTTGCGCACGCCGGCCTTTTGCAAGTTGGCACGCGCCATGTCGGCCAGTTCGGGGTTGATCTCAAGTGACACCACACGCTGCGCCTGGTGCGCCAGCAAGGCGGTCATGAAACCCGAACCGGTGCCAATTTCAAGCACCTTGTCACTTGGCTGAATCGCACCGTCCTGCAACAGGCGGGCCTGCAGCCGGGGGGGCAGCATGCTCTGGCCACCGGGCAACGGGATTTCCATGTCAGCAAAGGCCATCGCCCTGTATGCAGCAGGCACAAAATCTTCGCGCTTGACCAGCGTCAACAACTGCAGCACCGCTGTATCGGCAACGTCCCAGGGGCGGATTTGCTGCTCGATCATGTTGTGGCGGGCTTGTTCGACATCGTGTAATTTCATTCGGATACTCCTGCGGGTAGGGTGGCATGAACCGTCAATTTTAGTCGGCGCAGCAGGTCAGACACGATCCTGTTGCACTGCGATAGCGGCGGGCTTGCCGCCCCATCGGCGCACCCATTGCGCCAGATCATCCATCAAGCAATACACCACCGGCACCACCACCAGCGTCAGCAGCGACGAGGTGATCACCCCGCCAATCACCGCCTGGCCCATCGGGGCGCGCATCTCGGCACCTTCGGACAGCGCCAGGGCCAGTGGCAGCATGCCAAAGATCATTGCCAGCGTGGTCATCAAAATGGGCCGCAAGCGCACTTTGGCCGCCATCAGCAGCGCGTCATGGCGCGCCAGACCCGCCACCGGCCGGCCTTGCTCATCCACCGACGCTGCGCGTGCCCGGATGGCAAAGTCCACCAGCAAAATGGCATTTTTGGTAACCAGGCCCATCAGCATCACCACGCCAATCACCGAGAACATCGACAGCGTCGAGTTGAACATCAGCAGCGCCAGCACCACGCCAATCAGCGTCAGCGGCAGCGCGGTCATCAGCGCCAGCGGCTGGAAAAAGCTCTTGAACTGGCTGGCCAGAATCATGTAGATGAAGATCACCGCCATCGCCAGCGCCGACAGGGCATAGCCAAAGGCCTCGGCCATGTCTTTCACCGAGCCGCTGAACTTGTAGCTGTAGCCCGGGGGCATGGCAATGCTGTCCATGGCGACTTTGATGTCGGCCGAGACCTCGCCCGCCGAGCGCCCTGACACGTTGCCGGTGATGGCCACCTCGCGCGTCAGGTCGCGCCGGTTGATCTGGTTGGAGCCAGTGGACTCGACCACGCGGGCCAGCTGGTCCAGCCGCACCGTGCGCGGGCTGCCATCGGCGTTGCTGCCGATGCTAAACGGCAGGCCACCCAGATCAGCGCTCTGGTTGCGCGCTTGCGGTGCCAGGCGCACGTTCACGTCGTAGGTCTGGTCGTCGGGGGCACGCCAGTTGCCCACCGTCTGGCCGGCTACGAGCGTGCGCAGCGACGCGCCGACCTGTGCCACGCTCAGGCCCAGGTCTGAGGCGGTATCGCGGCGCACCTCGACTTCCAGCGTGGGCTTGGCGGGTTTCAGTGACGAGTCGATATCGACCAGCCCGGCAATGTTGCGGATTTTGTCCAGCGCCAGCACATTGAGCCGCGACAACTCGCCCATGTCGGCTCCCTGAATTGAAAACGCAATCTGCTTTTGTCCGCCCACCGGGTCCAGCAGTCCGACATGCGTGACGGTAATGCCTGGCACCTCGCGCAGCTTCTGGCGCAGCAGCACCGACATGGCATCCACATTTCGCGAGCGCAGCTTGCGCTCCACCAACCGGATGTAGATGCTGGCATACATCTTGCCCATGGCATTGCCGGTGTTGATGGTGGTCAGCGTGTAGCGCACCTCGGGAAACGAGCGAATCACCGCATCCACCTGTCGCGCCCGCGCCTCAGTCACTTCCAGCGACGAGCCCACCGGCGTGTTGAAAGTCAGGTTGGTCTCGGAAAAGTCAGATTT
>JFJP01029773.1_pt1 | contig 13922 bp, 9 predicted proteins | sample 431651 | NCBI WGS metagenome assembly JFJP01 (sample SAMN02602958, study PRJNA72255) | Microbial mat metagenome, whole genome shotgun sequencing project. | biome: fresh water; feature: sink hole; material: water; isolation source: purple microbial (photo- and chemosynthetic) mats found in... | reverse complement strand
GTGCTCATCTTGTCGTAGCGGTTCACGAACTTTCTTGCTTCCGCTCTGAACCCGCCGAACATTTTGGAGATGGCGGACATCTTGTTCGGGTCCAGACCGCCGGCATCAAGTTCCTGAACGCGTCCGAGGAGGTCCGTGAGGGCTTCTCCCACCTGACCGCTGTCCTTGTTCCGAATCTGATCCAGGATGGTGTCCGAGAAACGGGACAGCTCCGTCTGTGCAGCTGTGCCGAAGGAAATGACGGATTGCGAGTCCGTGACATTGATCTGGTTGGCAAGTTCCATGACTTTCTTCTGCTCGTCGGGTGTCATTTCGTTCCATTTGTTCACGTCATAGTTGTCCACGGACTGCGTGGTGCCCGAGGCGGATGCCGGTGCGGTCTGTACCGCCGAAGGAGCCGTCTGGGTTGCCGTGTTCGGATCGGGCTGCGTCTGATAGTTCATGTGTTGCCTCCCACCAAGGTTCATTTGTCCCGGGATGATTCCCGGGCATCGCGCAAGGTTCATGGATCCGGAATCTCCGGACATCCAGCGTTGTCCGGCCGCCCTGCCTGCATCAATCTGCGGAAAGGCATGAAGGATTGCTTCCAGTTCAGTTGGGATAGGTCCTGTTTCCCGGCTTCGAATCCGTTGATGCCTTGTCCGCGTGCATGATGCCGGCTGTGCTTTCAAATACCTTGATTTCTGTATCGAGGTCCATGGCATCATTGGCCAGCATCTTGTCCTTCTGCTCCAGGAAAGTTTTCCGGATGTTTCCCAGCGATTTCTCCGTGCGCTCCAGCGTTGCGACGGCATCCGCCGGCATGGGCCGGGCCGTGGCGAGTTCCGCATATTTGAGGATGATTTTGTGGGTAGGTTCCAGGTAATACGTGATGAACTGCTTGACGATGCGCAGATCCCGCGGGTCATCCCGCAGCATGTTGACAATGGAGTCCGCGATGTTGCACAGGTCGTTCACCGCATTCCGGATATCCGTCTGTCCGAGTCGGTTGATGGCGCTGCGCATATCCGCCGTATACTTTTTCGCCGATTTCGTAATGATTTCAAGTTCACCAAATGTGATTCCCTCAAAGGCAACGGTATTCGCACGTTCCCGTTTTCCGAATCTGGACCGCAGCACAAAAAAGAGAACAAACCCGATCAAAGCGACAAGGATGGGAAGAAAGAACGGGATCGCAATGATTTTCGCCAGCAGAAAAATGCCGGCCTGCAGCACCGTGAAGGCGCCGATTGCGGCGAGTATGGCCAACCATGTGCTTTTCGATGATGTTTTCCGATTCATATGCCCCTCTTGCGTCCGTATTGCTGACTTTTTCCCGACAGGTTCATCCGGATTCAGAAACCGGATCCCGCCTCTTCCATTCTACCCTGTAAATGCGCTGATCGCACTATATAATTGCATGAATATCGGCGTATTTACAGGGCTTCCTGGTGATTCGCCGCGAAGCATGTGGGGTCTACCCTATAAATACACTGAATGAACAACATAAACGCAAAGATTAGGGTGTATTTATAGGGATTTGCTGGTGATTCGAAGCGAAGCATGTGTGGTCTACCCTAAAAATGCGTCGTACAAATACAAAAAACGAAGAAAGCATGAAACTGGGTGTCGGACACAAACCTCGAAGCCGGCGCCCGGGATGACGGCAAGGGAAGTCAGACACCCGCCGCCGCCTCGGGAATTGGGATTGCGACCACATCGGGGCGCCCTGTCACCGGATTTATATCCTTTGTGTCGATCAGGAGGATGGAAGGCATCCCGATACTGCTTCCCACCGCATACCGGACCCCCTCGCGAATACTTGCCTCCGGAACGCCGAAAACGGCATGATACCGGTTTTTCAGCGTTCTCGCGTCCGTACCGCGCTTTTCATCACCCTCACCATACGCCGCCCGAAGGTGGTTTGTCTCCGCAGAAATCCGGTTTTCTCCGTCGGAAAGCCAATCCGGAAGAAATGGGTTCCGGTGGGCGCATATCCAGTCCAGACGAAGCAGGAAAAGACCGTACATGGCATCGGGAACCGTCAGTTTTCCCAAAAATGCCTTCATGCATCGGAACAGGGTATCGGAGGAAACCGCACGGTCAAGCAGCCCCATTTCCTTCTGCAGGTCGGCCAGCTGGCCATACAGGGTAAATTCCGAGGGGCACGGGACGGAGAGCCATTGCAGCAGAAGCAGAAACCGTCCGCTGTTCCGAAAACGTTCCACCGTTTCCTCGATTTCCTTCAGCCGCAGCATGTCCAGGGCAGTCATGGCCCGCGAAGCGATGACTTCATACGGCGCGTATTGTCTGTACACATATCCCCATTCGTCAGATTCGCGCCAAAGCCTTGTCCCCCGCAGCAGTTTGAGAAAACCGAGCTGCAGATGGTGCGGACGCACCACCGCCAGGGCGTCGAATGACTTCGCGAACTCCGAAAGGCTTTCTCCGGGCAGACCCGCAATCAGGTCGGCATGGACATGGACATTTCCGCGGGCGGTTACCTTTTCCAGACTGTCAAGAGCCTTCCGAACGTCCATGCTCCGGTCGATCCGGCTCAGTGTGCCCGCATGGGTCGACTGGATGCCCGCCTCGATCTGGACGAGTCCCGGCGGCAGCGATGCCAGTTCCGTCATCATGGGGGCGGTCAGCCTGTCCGGCGCGATTTCGAAATGGAAGACGACCCCGGCATCCCGATACCGCGCGAGATGGGACCAGATGGCCAGGGTACGCGCTTCCGAAAGGTTGAAGGTCCGGTCCACGAACTTGATCACCTTGGTTCCGGCCGAAACCAGCTGTTCGATCTCCTGAAACACCCGTTCAAGCGGAATCCAGGTCATGCCCCCGCTTTCCGAAGACAGGCAGTAGGCACAGCGGTACGGGCACCCGCGGGATGATTCGATATAGGCGATGCGCCCCTTCATACGTGCCAGATATTCGGCGCAGCAGGGTGATCGGAGACTTTCGGCCGGAAGGGGTGAAGGAATCGCCTGCCATTCTGCGATCCGGACTCCGGAGGGTGTCTCCTTCCGTGCCAGAACGGCAAGAAGTTCGGGAAACCGTGCCTCTCCCTCACCGGCCAGCACATAGCCGGCACCGGCTGTCAGATAGTCATCCGCGCCATTTCCATACGATACTTCCGGACCTCCGACCACGAGGACCATACCGGGAAAAGCAGCGTGAAGGTCCGCGCAGAGACGAAGCTGGAGGTCCCGGTTCCATATGTAGCAGGAAAGGGCGGCGATATCCGGCATGGCCTGCGCGACGGCAGCGAAAACACGGTTCGGTTCGTCATTGATGGTGGCGGAAAGCACGGAAACCTCTCCGCACGAACCTCCGCGTGCGTCGCAGGAAGCTTTCAGATACCAGGGGGCAGGGTTTTCATGTTCGTATCTGGCATTCAGGGAAACAATGAGCGTTCGCATCGGGGGGTTGTTCCTTTCGACCGTTCTGTTTAGTCGCCGGAAGAAAATCACCTGCTCTTTTTCCGATAAGAATGGCAGGTCTGGCCATTGTTTTCGGAAATACATGGAGCTGGTTATTTTCTTCCAAGACCTTACCGGACTTGTCTGTATCCCGTCGTGAAGTCCACGACACTGATCATCTCAGTGCCGGATAAAAACCGCGCGAGGTTGTCCGCGCTCAGCCTGACTATCCGTTCGAAGGTCTCCGCCAGATGATAGCCGCCGGACACATGCGGCGTCAGAATCAGGTTTGGCGCATGCCACAACCTGTGTTCCGCAGGCAAAGGTTCAGGGTCCGTCACATCCAGGCCCGCTCCGCCGAGATGACCGCTTTCCAGCGCATCACAGAGAGCTTCCTGGTCAACGGCCGTTCCCCGGCCCACATTCAGCAGGATGGCGCCTTTCTTCATCCGGGAAATACGTTCCGCCGAGAAGAGCCGATTCGTCTCCGCAGTGGACGGGAGGCTCAGCGCGACGATATCCGCCTGTGGCAGCAGCGCATCCAGGCGATTCATCCGATGAACTTCATCCACTCCGTCCGGAAGGGCCCTCACAACACGGCGAATCCCGATCACGCGACTCCCCATGGCTTTGCACCGTTTTGCGAATTCTCCCCCTATGTCGCCAAGACCCACTACTAGAACCGTTGCGCCGAACATTGACGTGACGGGGCCTTCATCCTTCCAGATTGCCTGCTGCTGGTTCCTGCCATACAGGTGAAGCTTCTTCTGCAGACAAAGCGCCATGCCGAGCATGTGTTCCGAGATGGCCAGTCCGTATGCACCGGTCGCATTTGTGAGGATGACCCCCTCTTTCAGGAGACCTTCGGCATAACCGGCCGTTCCGGCTGAATGCAGCTGCAGCCAGGCCAGTTTCTCAGACCCCGCAAGCAGCTCCGGGGAAACATTGCCGACCACGATATCGGCATTCTGAGCCATATCCCGGGTCACCTGCCTCAGCGGGCAGTAAGTGAACACCTCCCCAGGCGCCGCAGCCTCCAGCAGGCGCCTGTGTTCATTTTCAACGGGCAATGTGACAAGAATTCTTCTCATGTTCCCGACTCCTTCCGACCAGTTGCTCCGTGACAGGCAAATGGAAAAAGCATCATCGGCAAAAAAAAGGAAACCCTTGGGCTTCCTTTCTGTGACGCACGTCCCGAGTCATTCATCGACTCGATGGTCACTCAAATGCCACTCGATTTCCGACTTCCTTATTATATTCCCCAATTCCCAATTCATCAATGATTGATTCGGTGTGCGAATGGCACATCAGAAGCTGACCCTGTTCCGGCCGCTTTCCTTGGAACGGTAGAGCGCCTCGTCGGCCGTCTTGATTAACGTATTGCTGTCCATCTCTCTGTCCGGCGTCATGGTGGCGATTCCCAGACTCACCGTGACGAAGCATTCATCGGAAGGATGCACGTGCGGGATTTTGAGCGACAGGATTTGCAGCCGAAGGTTTTCAGCGAGCGTCCACGCGCCTTCCGCGCCTGTATTGGACAGAATGCAGGCGAATTCCTCTCCTCCGTACCTCGCCGCGACATCCGTCTCCCGGAAAACAACCTCCTTCAGCGTCTGTCCAATCCTGAACAGGCAGACATCTCCCTGCTGGTGTCCGAAGTGATCGTTGTATTTCTTGAAATGATCGATGTCCGCCATGATCATGGATATCGGCATGCGTTCACGTTCCGCGAAACTCCAGGTATAGTCCAGGAATTCATTGAATTTTCTTCGGTTTGCAATGCCCGTCAGGGCATCCAGATAGGAAAGGCTCTCCAGATAATCCCTGTGCCGCTTCAGTTCCGCGTGCATCCCCACTCTGGCCCGGACGACGACCTCGCTGAACGGTTTCGTGATGTAGTCGACGGCACCGAGTGTGAATCCGTATATCTCATCTTCCTCACTCACCCGGACGGTGATGAAAATGATCGGAATCCCCCGGGTCTGCGCAGAATTTTTCTGTCTTCTGCACACCTCATATCCATCCATCTCAGGCATCATCACATCCAGAAGAATCAAATCGGGCGGATTGCCGGACAATGCGATTTCCAGCGCTTTTGCCCCGCAGGTGGCCGCTCTGATGTTGAAATCCGAGCCAAGCAGTTCCGCGAGGATATGAATGTTCTCCTTCGCGTCATCCACAATCAATATCGTCTGTTGTCCTGATCGTTGACCCATTGTTCACCGCGCTCCCATTCCATTTTACAGCTTCATTTGCACGTTTCCGCCCGCAGGGTTCACTGCTCTCCCAGTTCAACCCGCATCGTCATGGCCATTGTTCGCATAGCTTTTTTCGCAGCTTCGAAGTCGAAGTTGTGAATGCATGTCTCAAGCGTGTTCAACTCATCCCCAAAGTCTGACTTGCCAATGATGCCGCGCAGTCTTTCGAGCACATTTCCCGCACCGACATTATCCTTCCAGACCAGCTGCGCAAGCTCCCGCATCAACGGTTCAACCACGGCGGAATCGACTGGCCCCGCACCCGTGGATCCCATCGACTCCCCTGCTTCATTCAATCCATTCATCACTGAAACGAAGGCTTGCATGGCGTCATGCAACTCGACCAGCAAGCCGGCATATCTTTCCTCATCCTCATTCCGGACTGCCGTTTCCAATCGTGATGCAATCGCCGCGATTCCGTCCGCGGCCATGTTCCCTGCCACTCCGATGATTCTGTGGGTGAGTCTGAGTACAATCTCCTTATCGCCTTGTTCCATCGCCTTGCCCAAATCAGAAGCAAAAGTCGGGCAGCTGAATGCAAAATCAAACAGCAGCTTTCTGTAAAGCTTTCTGTTTCCGTTGAGTCTTTTGAGCCCCGCCTGCATATCAATCCCGGAACCCGCAGCCGGAAGCGCGACCTCGGCTCCTTCCTTGGTTGCCGTTCCATTCGACCCTGATCCCGGCGAAATATCCGCCGCTTCATCCGACCCTGATTCTGGAACCGAAACTGCCGTTTCATCCAACCCTGATCCCGGAATCGAAACTGCCGTTTCATCCGACCGGACTGCCTGCTTCATGCCATTCCCCGTTGACGGCTTGATCCACTTCTTCAGCACAGTGAAAAAGACGTCCGGATCGATTGGTTTACTTACATAATCATTCATTCCTGCAGCAAGACATTCTTCTTTGGCGCCTCGGATCGAGTGGGCCGTCATGGCGATGATCGGGAGCTCCCGATGCCGCTTCTTGCTTCTGATTTTGCCTGTCGCCTCATATCCGCCCATGACCGGCATCTGGACATCCATCAGGACTGCATCGTAATGGTTGCTGTTCACGGCTGCCACAGCCTCTTCCCCGTTGTTTGCAACATCCACATGCACGCCTGCGCTGCCAAGAATCTCCATGGCCACTTCCTGGTTGATTTTATTGTCTTCCACCAGAAGGATGCGTGACCCGCCGATGCTGACCATCCGCATCGCTGCGTCTTCATTCCTGCAGGTTCGGGTGAAGGACTCGGAAGCAGTGAGTCCGAACACATCCATGATGGTGTCAAGCAGAAGGGAGGGATTCACCGGCTTGATCAGAAAGGCATCCATGCCGATTTTCTGTGCCTGCTTTTCAACTTCTTCCCTTCCGAACGCCGTAATCATGATCGTCATCGGAACATGTCCGATATTCTTGTCGCTGCGTATGATTTCAGCCGCTTCAAGGCCATCCATGTCCGGCATTCTCCAGTCCATGAATACCAGATCATAGGGCACGTCCAAAGATTCCTGCTTCAGCTCCCGAATGGCCGCCTGTCCGGATTCCACCGCGAACGAGCTGATCTCGAGCGCCTTCAGCTGCTCCTTCAAAATGACCCTTTCCATTTCCTTGTCATCCACAATCAGCACCTTCAGATTTCTGACCTTTTCCATGTCCATGACCCGCTTCTGCTTTTCCTCTCCGCTCATCATGAATTCCACAGTGAAAACAAACGTGCTCCCGACGCCCACCCGGCTCTCCACGGAAATTTCGCCGTTCATCATTTCCACCAGACTTTTGGATATCTTCAGCCCAAGGCCTGTTCCACCGAATTTCCGCGTGATGGAGGAATCCGTTTGTGAGAAGGCGGAAAACAGTTTGCTTATCTCTTCTTCCGTCATGCCGATGCCGCTGTCGCGGATAGAGAATCTGACAAGGCAGCGGGCTGCATCTTTTTCAGCCAGCTCCGCCCTCACAAGGATTTCACCCTTTTCCGTGAATTTCACCGCATTATTCACCAGGTTGGTCAGAATCTGTCCCAGTCTCAACGGGTCGCCAATCAGAGTGTTCGGCACTTCATCCGATATTGTACTCACCAATGTCAGCTTCTTCTCCGAAGCTTTGACGGAGATCATGTCAACGATATTGCTGATGATGTCATCGAGACGAAACTCCACCGTTTCCAAATCCAGTTTTCCTGCCTCCACCTTGGAAAAATCGAGAATGTCGTTGATGATGCCAAGCAGCAGTTTTGCCGATGAATCGATGCGATCCATGTAGCCCTGCTGCTTGGGTGTCATCTCCGTCTTCTTGATGAGCCCGGAAAAACCGATGATCGCATTCATGGGCGTGCGGATCTCATGGCTCATGTTGGCCAGAAATTCACTCTTGATACCAGTTGCCGTGTTGGCCACTTCCGTCTCTTCCTTCGCCTGGACCAGTTCGACTGCCCGTTTGTCCTTCTCCTCATTCTGGAAGAGCAGCTCCCGATTGGCGATGATCAGCTCCGCCGCCCGTTTCTCTTTTTCGTCGTTCTGAAAGATCAGTTCCCTGTTGGCAATGATCAACTCGGCGGCCCGCTTCTCTTTCTCCTCATTCTGAAAGACGAGTTCCTTGTTGGCGATGATCAGCTCCGCGGCCCGCTTCTCTTTCTCCTCATTCTGAAAGACCAGGGCCTGATTCGCGATAATCAGTTCCGCAGCCAGTTTTTCCTTTTCTTCGCTTTTCCCGATGGCGTCATCCGCCCGTCTGTTATATAGGATATTCATGGAAACACCCTCATTTCACCTGCCATATGCATCTCATGCATCTGTCTGCAGCACTTGCGAAGTGTCAAGTCTGAAAGGAAACACGTCCAATCTGAAAAGACTGTGGACGTGAACTGCCTGAAAGGAAAAACGTCCGATTTGAAGAGAAAGCCCCCTATGTTCATGACTCTGGCTTTCCTGCAAAGTCACACATAGGGAGCATGATGTCAAGTTGATCATATCACAGTTTCATCCCGGCAGCACATTCACTTTGACTGGCAGTCAAATAGGGCCTGATTCTGCGAATCCACCATCTCTTTCAGTTCGCTGCGCGTTCCGGATGAGAATTCGTATACCAGATACTCAGGCTGGACACGATCGATGACTTTACGGATGTTCGGGTGCAGGAAAGGGACATGGCGATCAATCCTGCCAACATGCCTGAAAGCTGCATTCAGTCTCTCTTCGAAGGAGTCATCAGCACGGTATCCATCCCCTGAAAGCGATTCTTTCACATAACCGCCCGTCAGGGAGCTGTTGAGGTGGATTGCCCTGATATGGGTCCTTGATTCACCCATCGCATCCAAAACCGAAAGGATATACTTCACCGCCTGCTCTTCCGAAACGAGGTCGGGATTGGTGTTCATCAGGTGACCGATGTCAAGCACAAAGCCTTTGTTCAGGTAACGGATTCCCTGCATCAGACGCGTCCCGATGCCGCCGTCCAAAAAAGTCAGGCCGGGGAACCAATGGTTTTCCATCAGCACGGCCAGGGTAATCTTGAGTCCGTCGAGGATCTGATTCAACAAATCAATGGCGGCATCGGCCACTTCGGCATCCGTGTAGGTGTACCGCTGATTGTAGCTGTGTTCCAGCTGAACATGACTCACATGGAACACGGCATAACGCGCTCCCGTTGCCTCGGCGTCCAGAAGCTCCCTGCGATAGTTCAGGATGAATTCGGCTGGCGTGGACGCACTGTAATACTGCTGCCATGCACTTTCCTCACCGAACTGCCTCACCAGTTCCCCTTCATTGTTCCGCCAGAAATCCAGCCAGACCGGCCAGAAGCGAAGATGCCTGCCCATCAGGCGTGATGCCGGCAGCAGGCTGTCGTCTCCCGTTTCCCATCTGATGAGTTCCAACCCGTCCAGCCGCCCTTCATCCAGGAAGGATGCAAGAGTCGTTGCATCATGGTCGAATTTCCCGAGCGTCCAGGGGTCATTGCAGATGTTCATCAGTTTCAGCATGAAAGACACCTCTTCGTGGCTGCATTTCCGCATCAGCGGCTATCTGGTGCGATTAGTCTTACAAGCCTTCAGCCATCTCAGGCCGCCACAGGCCATCAGGAGCCGACAGATATCCGCCAGCACACCCTGACCAGTGACATCGCGGGAAGGGTGACGGCCTGACCTTTCACAACAGGATGAAAGGCTTCCACAGGCGTCAGAATCGCCTCGGCACGCAGCCCGCACGCTTCAATGAGGTCTCCCATTTCCTCGAACAGAACATCAGCCGCTTCCGTCGCGCTGTAATTGATCAGGAAGCCATATGTTGCTTTATCGGTGCGGAGGAGACAGGCATCAACGGATTTGCCTGCTGCCATGCGTGCCGGCGGGGTGACCTGAAGCTCCAGGACCTCTCCCGGAAGGGCCGGTGCATACAGATTGAATACCTTGACCATGTCCGAGAACTGAACCCGTCCATCCCGCACATGGACCATGCCCATGGTGTTGACCAGCGAATAGTAGTTTGCCACCTCGAGGATATCACCCAATCGGCAGAAGGCATTGAGATAACCGGCCGCATACAGGCAGTGACGGATGTCGTTGGGTTCGTAAAAACCGGCATGATCGTTGTGGCTGGCTCGAGTCCAGTAATTCCATTCGACAATTCCGATCGTGCAGGAGATCCTGGCGTCCCGGATGGACTGAACCTGTCGCCGCAGATCGGCTTCCTTTTCAACGACATGGCCGGCGACCCGTTCCATGCTGTCTTCCATCGACAAATTGTCCGTGGCAAGACTGTATCGCGTGACGACCAGCATGTCGAAAAGCCCTGCCGCCTTCTCCATGACGACGCTGCGCCAGGCCGTCCTGCCTTCTTGCCTCAGGCCCTCGCTTTCAAACTCGCCGATGGCCAGGATGCGGGCCTCAGGATAGGCGGTCCGAATGGGCGGGACGAACTCGTGCAGCTGTGCCGCATACATCTCACCGGTCATGTGGCCGGTTTCATGTTTCCCGTAGTTTTCGTTGCCCACCATGATGTAGGCGGCGGGAACCGGAAGGTTGCGCGAGACATACCAGGTGCGAACATAAGCCGCCCATGCCGCAGCATCTTCCGGTGTGCCCGTGGTGGAGTTGAGCGTAATGAAAGGCCGGATGCCTCTGGTCGTGCAGAGCTCGAGGTACTCGTCCGTGCCGAAGTCGTAATGGACCTTGTATTTGAAGACCGGGTCGTCGCATACCGGACGCAGATGAACCGGACCGACCCCATGTTCCCAGTGATAGGTGCATGTGACGCAACCTCCCGGGAAACGAAGGACCGGGCAGGGAAACGCATCGAATGCCTTCAGGAATTCTCTGCCGACATGCGGTTCATCGGACGGCCGAAGGTGAATCTGGTCTATGATGACGCGGCTGTCTCCCGGGACATGCATCAGAAAACAGGCAAGACCTTCACCGGGCGAGGAAATGCGGCAGGTTCGCCGATGCCAGTGGGCCAGATCCACGGACATCTCCGCCTTGCAGGCTTCCGCTGCAGTCTGTCCAGGCATGCGAAGTTCCACGGACAGCAGAACCGGCCTATGCTGCGCACGGGCCCACAATTCCACCTCGAACACCTCGCCCGCATGCACGGGAATACCTTGCTGCAGGATGCCGCATCGGCCATTCCCGGCGTAGTTGTGAATCAGCTGGGCCTCGCGTCCGGACAGGTACATGCCGGGGATCAGCCGGCATGACATCCCGGTCATGTTGTTGTTGTCCGGCTCCCATTCCGCGGCAAGACCGGTCTGCAGATTCTCGGGTCCGGTGAACTTCGGATTGCGCAGCCGGTCTGAAAGCATGGCCGGGATTGTGTTTTCATAGGCTTCGATATTGTTGGAGAGCAGCTGTCGGCCGGCAAGTCCGAGCAGGCCACCAGTTGCGCGGATGCTGACCTTCATGCGTTCCTCCTTCGGTATTCGGCTCCCCGAGCATCATGAACAGTTCTACTGCAGTCTGCAGAGAATAAAGTCAAGTCGTTTTTCCAAGCAAGATCAGCAGTTTTTCTGCCGCATCGGTCGGAAATCCTTCGGGCGGACTCTTGGTCAACGATTCCAATAAACCTCTGACCTCTTCACTTTGCGGGAGCATATATCCGGATTCTCTGAGCAAGTCTTCAGCCATCAGTCGATTGGATTTGGACATTGCCTCCGCGAATTGACGGGTCACGGAAGAAGGGCCGGATTCCATGATGTCGGCAGTCATTTTTTCCTGAGCGGCCTTGCTTCGCGCCAACAATCTCAAGGCATCCGTCACAGTTTCCTTTTTGGGCTGCTGTGGCGGGTATGCATCAGGAAGCAGCGAAATGGCCCCGGAGGGGCAGGCATCCACACAGGCCCGGCACCCCTTGATGCATTTTTCGACATCGATCACGCTGTTTTCAGTGTCCGTTGCTCCTGAAGGACATACATAAAGGCACATGCAGTCCTTCGTACACAATCTGATGTTTCTTACTGCAGGCATATGCTTATCTCCTTCCGATCTGCGTCATTTTGTAGTTGGGCACTTTGCATACGGGACAAACCTCCGGCAAGTCATTACCCAGGTAGACAAACCCGCAGATGTCGCATACATATACCTTGGTATTCTCGAGGATTGCATCGCCTTCCCTGGCGTATCTGTCCAGATGGGAACCGGCCATTCTGCTGACTTTTTCACTCCAGACCAATGCCCTCAAGGCGCCTCTGTCTCTTTCAGCAGCTGATGCCCTGTTCGCTTTTGCAAAGCCATCCGATAAATCTTCCCGCAAAAGTTCCGAAACGGCATGGAAACCGTAGTCATGGAGCGATGCCGCAGGGGGACCGTCGTCTTTCATTGCTGCTTGGGACTCCGCCGCATATGTGTTTTCCGGAGCTGGTTTGGCAATGGATGCAGCATGCATGGTGCTCCGGTAATAATCCGAGATCTGCAGAAACAGACCCATTTCTTCCGGCAGATGCTGTTTTTCACAGCCTTTTGCCAGATTCGAAAACAAAGCACTCAGTTCACCGACCGTGAATTCTCCCACCTGTTCAACAGGACCTTCTTGCTGGATTGCCGGAACAGTGGCAGCCACGTTTTCCGACACTTCAACGAACGCTGTCTTCGATGCGCCGCACCAAGGGCAGACAAAACCCGCCGAGATGTCTTCCCATTTCGTACCCGGAGAAATGCCTTTTTCCGGCAGACCGGCGGCTTCCTCGAAAATGAAGCCACAGATTGAGCATTTGAATTTTCTCACGTGAATTTCTCCTTTTTTCAATCATGATGCAGAAAGCAACCACTGCAACCACCTCATCACAGCTTCTCTGTTCATACCCATAAAACAGGTGCCGTATCGCGTTTGATTCACCGTTTCTTCTTCTGCCTATTGTTCCCCGGCATTTTTCCGATACAATGAAGACTGCAAGCCGGTGACCGATCCTGCGGGTCCAGGTCTCGGCCATGCTCCGACAGGAGGATTCCGGCATCATGACGCAACCGGCAATGGGAAGGCAGCATCTGCAGTATATCGAATGGCTCCGCGTATTCACCATGTTTTCCGTGGTATTTCTTCACGCTTCCGCCCAGACGCTGCGCGCAAACCTCCTTTCGCCTGGATGGACGGCCGTCAGCTTTGCCACTTCGCTTGCGACAGCGGCGGTGCCGCTCTTCTTCATGATGTCCGGCGCCTTGCTGCTCGGAAGCGGGCAGACCTCTTCCATTCATTATCTGGTGACCAAACGTCTTCCCAGACTTGTCCTGCCACTTGCAGCGTGGTCATGCATTTCTGTCGTGAAGGATGCCGTGCTGAAGGCGATGGAAACCGGGACACCGGACCTTCTGCAGATGGCGAAGGATCTGCTGAGAATTCCCGCCGGACCGGTAGCCGTTCATTTCTGGTTCATGTATATCCTGATTCCGTTGTATCTGATTTCTCCCATTTTGAAGCACCTGGTCGACACGCTCCCGGAAACCCATGCGAGATACGTTTTGGGTCTGTGGGGAGCCGCATCCCTCCTCGGTTCCCTGCGTCTGTTCCTTCGTCCGTCTCTGGCCCCCGCTCTGACCTTCGCGGTTCTGGACAACCTTCTGTTTCTCGGCGGCCACCTCGGGTATTTTCTTCTGGGCCATTACTTGGCGAAATACAAAAGAAGAATCCCCTCGAAATGGCTCTGGCTGACTGCGGCAGGATCCTTCCTCCTCATTGCGGCGGGAACAGCCTGGAAGACAGACATGCTGGGAACTTACAGCGAACAGTTCAAAGCGTATCCATCCATCTATGTGCTCATTCTGTCTGCAGCCGTTTTTCTTCTGTTCCGGAAC
>JFJP01031762.1_pt1 | contig 13925 bp, 10 predicted proteins | sample 431651 | NCBI WGS metagenome assembly JFJP01 (sample SAMN02602958, study PRJNA72255) | Microbial mat metagenome, whole genome shotgun sequencing project. | biome: fresh water; feature: sink hole; material: water; isolation source: purple microbial (photo- and chemosynthetic) mats found in... | reverse complement strand
AGACCTCCTAAAAGCAGGTAGATATTTATATTTTTACTTATATTTCAATATGTTAAATATGCCCAAGAAAAAACAGCAATGTATCTTTTTACTATTGTGGTCACAGTTTATTGTTGCTAGACTACTACCCAAGTCTTGATAGTATCGCGCATCATACTTACGAAGTACAAACAGCACCAATTGTTGTTACTGTCGCGAACTGATATTTAATCTGGAGATGTATCATGAAAAAATTTATTCTTGCCACGTTAGGCGTGGCTTTAGTCGGTGCTAGTTTAAATGCTAATGCCTTAGGAACAGCAACGAGCGGTCCTCTTGCGGTTCAACTTATCATAACGTCAGGCTGTGTCGTAGATACTAATGCACTGACTTTGGATTTCGGCGTGTTAGCTGTGGGTTCACCAGCAGCGACTATAGCAGCGGGCGACATATCAGTGAGTTGTGCGCCAGGTGTTGTTTATAAGGTTGGTATCGACGCAGGCTTACATGTCGTGGGGGCTACTCGAAATCTAAGTCTTGGGGGTCTTGGTGTTACTAATGTACCTTATAATTTTACCTTTGGAGCAACTCCATTAGGCGATGTTGGTCTGAATGCGTTAGATCCTAGCTATACCGACACAACAGCGGCATTAGGAAACGCACAGGCAGCAGGTCCATTTACAGGTAATTCTGCGGCGCAATTACTCCCTGTTACTGCCAATATAACACCACCAGTTACAGCACCTGCTGGTATTTATACCGATACGGTCGTTGTCACTGTTGCGTGGTAAACTGCATAGCTTTTAACCAAGATTGAATTGATTGCTAAACAGCAAAAGACTTGTACACAGCAATGTGTGCAAGTCTTTTTTTGTGAAAAGTGATAGACTCACTCTTGAGTTTATTCATATTATGGTGTGTTGCATGGCGATCAATAAAATCTTTTTTCACGGTTTATTACTGATTTGCACTGTCATCGCTACGCCTGTTTACGCCGCTTGTGCCATTGTCGGTGCTAACAATCAAAATTTTGGTTCAGTCTCCACGAAAGACAATATCAGTAATTATTACTTAGCCGATATAACCGTCAGTTGTGATAGTGCTTATGTATTAGGCATAGATGCTGGTTCTCATGTTGCGGGTTCAAGACAGTTAGAACAATCAGGTCAGTTTATCCCCTACACCTTATTTCAGGAAGCGACAGCAATTGAATGGGGATCGCAAGGTGTATTAGCCGCTAATACCTATCCGATGCAAGTTTTCGCGGGTAATACTGGAATCAATGTCACGCATAAAATTTATGCGTCTGCGGCAACAAAAGACAAAACACCGCAAGGGCTTTATAGTGACACCGTTAATGTGATACTGGCAGATACTAACGGAACGCCTATTGGCTCTCCGACAACACTGGCTTTTAATCTTAATATTGTCGCTTCATGTACTTTGGATACCACGGGGTTTGGTAGTTTTGGTGTACATTCACTGGGTGAAGCAAACATTATTAACGCGCCTTTAGGCAGTATTTCTGTTACTTGCCCTGCGTCTATCGCTTATAAAATTGGCTTTGATAAAGGTCAAAATTTAGCCAATGGTAAGCGGCAAATGGCAAACGGCACACAGCTTGTCCCTTATAATATCAAATATAATGCAACTGAATGGGGAGATGTGGGCTTAACTGCACTCATACCCAGTTATGTGGAAACATTTCCTGCGCCTGCGGTAACAGGTACAGGCACAGGTATTCCTCAAAGTTTTATGATTACGGGCGATGCGTGGATAGAAAATGCCGCCTCAGCGGGAACTTACACAGATACTATAATTGTTACTTTGGCATGGTAAAAATATGTTTACATTACGTTCATTGATACAAATCTTGTTATTGGCTGGCAGTTTGTGTTTCTCCAGTTTTGCAACAGCGGAGGCAAATTTAAGCATCAGCCCCATTCAGATTAATTTATCACCCAGCGCAAAAACAGGGGTCATTACCCTGATTAATAAAGATACAAAACCTGTTAATTTACAAATGGATGCCAAAAGCTGGAACATGGATGAAAACGGTAAGTTTATCGAAACCGATACGGGTGATTTTATCTTTTATCCCAAAACACTCACTATCGCGCCTAAACAAACAGCAACCATCAGAGTTGGCTATACCAGCGACTTTCCTAATGCAGAAAAGCCCTTTCGTATTATTATCGAAGAAATTCCTCAGATTATTCAGCCTGCCGCTGAAATGAATAAAGTCAAAGTCGGTGTAGTGAGTGCTTTGCGCTTAACGATTCCTTTGTATGTTGTACCAGCAAATAATACGCCTGTTGCCCAACTCGAATTAGGCGGACTTAAAACAGACAGAAATATGCTTAGAGTCGGTGTGAAAAACTTGACCGACTACCATGCTAATTTGAAAAAAGTGGCAGTTACCTTGTTTAAGCAAGACAAAGTATTAGCAGAAAAATCCGTTAGTTTACAGTTACAGCGTGTATTAGGTAATCGCCTGGTGTTTATTAATATACCGATGGATGTTGAAAAACTATGTATTCAAGCGGATGCAATAGCGGTACAGATTGATGCAGATAATTTAGCTGCCTCTTATCAAACTAAAGTAGCGTTAAAGCAAGGCTGTCAATTGTAGATAAATCAATTCGCGCTCACAATCAAGTCATTTTTCAAGTTAAGACCTGAATAAATGGCAATTCAATTTAGAGTTGAAACAAATAATATTCCCTAAATAGGCGATATTGGTAAAATTATTCTCTTTAAATTAAAATCCCTATTTAATACCAAAGTTGTGCTCAATATATAAACCAGCCATGTCTCAATTAATGAAACGCTTGCTGCCATTATTAGTCTTGTTTCCTCATTTAGTTTTTGCACAAGATGACCGTGATGACAATGTATTACTGGATGTCATTATCGATGGTAAAGATGTAGGTGAATACGCGGTTATTTTATATAACAATGATGTTATCGTGTCTACCAGCCTGTTCAAACACTGGCGAATGAAAAAGAAACTTTGGTCTAATAAAGCCGATAGAGTTTCTTTAGGCAGTCTTGCTCCACATTTGCGCTACGCTATTGATTTTGACAACGCCAACCTAAAAATTACGACCAGCTCAGGCGATAAAACTGCGCCTACCTTAATAACGGCACAAGCAAGCGATGCTAAAAAACCGTCAGATTCAGTCGTCGCCGCTGCATCCACACAAGCTAAAACAAAGGCGGTCAGCACAGAAACAGCCGATCAAAAACCGCTAGAATCCCGCGCCAAGACCAGCAAAAAAACACCGTCTGATAAGGTTTTACTGGATGTTGTTATCAACGGTGAAAATCTGGGTGTTCAAGTCCTTACTCTGAGAAAAGGCGATATTCTTGTCCCTACCGAAATATTCAAAGACTGGCGGATTAAACAGGAACTTTGGCCATTGGTTCAATTTGAAGGTATTTCTTTAAGCGGTCTTGCCCCGCATCTGCAATACGCCATCGACAATAACAACGCAGTGTTAAATATTACCGCAGCTAACGATAGCCTTGAACCGCAAATGCTTGCAACGACCACAACGCAATACAATCCCATTGTTCCTGATGATGCGGTTCATCCTGCGCCGTGGTCTGGTTTTGTCAATTACGCATTGAATGCCAGCCTGGCTAATCGCCAAGGTTTTGAAGCCTTAAATGCGCCCTGGGAAGTGGGTATGACAGCGGGAAAGTGGTTCGCTTTTAGTAACTTTTCCACTAACTACACCTCGGTTAATCACGCACTTAAAACCACGCGCAACACCACTTATCTACAATGGGAAGACATGAAAACCCGCCAGAAAGTAACTTTTGGTGATTTTTCTATCAACTCTCCGACTCTCTCTACCAGCGGTAATTTTGGTGGTATTTTGTGGCAAAGTAACTTTCGGCAATATGGGCAGTTTGATTTCATGCCTAGCTTTGACATGAACTTCAACGTAGAAACGCCTTCTCATGCCGAGTTGTATGTTAATCAGGTAAAAACCAAAGAATGGGATTTACAGCCAGGCACAGTGAATATGCCCTCTTTATTATCCTCAGGACAAGGTGATGCAACCCTGGTCTTGACGGATGCTTTTGGTCGGCAACAACAAATCACCCAACCGTTTTATGTCACGCAGCAATTGTTAAAACCAGGACTGCATGATTTTTATTATGGGATTGGGGCTAAACGCAAATTTACCAATCAAAACTTTAATTATGGCGAGACCGTATTACTGGGTTCGCACCGTTATGGCTTTAACGATAATTTAACAGCGGGAGGCGCGTTTACGGCTACCAAGAAAGTCTCTAATTTAGGCGCGAGTCTTACTTATAGTTTTGCGGGTAATAGTTTAATCGATACAGCCTTATCAATGAGTCATCAAAGCAGTTTCAACGGCTATTTAGCCGTTGCCCGTTATCAATTCAATTATGATAATCTCAATTTCGCGCTTAACTCAGGTTATCAAAGTCAACGCTATGGTAATTTATATACCAATGCCGCCAGTTTGCAAAAGAACAAAGCCCGCTTACAAGCCTCATTCAACTACAATATTCCTTATACGGGATCAAGCTTAGGCGTTTCCGCCTCTCAAACAAGTTCGTGGAATAATACCAAACCCAGTCACGCCGTTTCCTTATTTTACCGACAATCATTGCTCAGAAACCTCAGTCTTAATACCTCGGTAAGCCATGATTTAGGCACAGGTGATAATGTCGCTTCACTTATGTTGAATTATTTTCCTGAGGCACCGAATGACTCCATTCTGCATAACAATAACTTGTCTTATCAAGCCAGTTATAACGACCAAACCCATCAAGACACACAAAGATGGCAAGTCCAAAAACAGGGTAATATTGGTGAAGGTTACAACTATACAGCAGCATTACAAAAGCAGGATCAGAACTTATCAGGCTTCGCACGCTATCAATACAAAGACAATAATGCTATTTATACCGCTAATTATGCACAAAATGAACAGACCATCGGTGGAAATATCGGCATTGCGGGCAGTTTGTTAGCAGTGAACAATGAAGTTTATTTGGGTCGCCCTATCACCGATAGCTTTGCCGTCGTCAAAGTAAAAGGCACGGAAGAAGATATTCCCATCTATCAGGACGGTGCTTTCTTAGGCGTGGGCAATGAAAATAAAGCCCTGATTATCCCTACGCTACAATCGCGTCGCGTTGCCCAAATGAACTTAAAACCTGAAGACATGGGCTTGGCTTTAGTTGCAGATCAGGCTAAACAGGCTGTCGAAGTCGGTGTAAGAACAGCCAGCCTGGTTGAATTTACCCTAAGTAAATTTGTCGCAGTGGAAGGTCATGCCTATATTTTAGGCAAGAATGGTAAGAAAGAGTTTTTAGAAGCCTTACCGCTAGAATATACGGTAAAAGGCAAAAAACAGGACAGTTTTATTGCTAAAAAAGGCTTCTTCTACTTGGAAAATGTACCTACGGGTGAGTTTAAAGCCACGGTAAAACGTTATCAACACGACTGTACCCTGCACTTAACCATACCTAAAAGTGACAAGGTGGTTGTTAAGTTAGGTGATGTACTGTGTACAGCAGATTAGCAGTGTTGCTGTTAATATTTTCGCCAACTGTTTCGGGTTAAGCTACACTGATAACGCTGCAATTGTAGCTGCTTTTACTCAGGCTTATGGGTTATCGAAAAAGTTTATGACCTACATAGGAAAAAAAACCGCCAATCTACTTTTTATTATCATTGTGATAGTAACAGCTAGTTTTATGTTGTATAGCCTTGAAACGGCAAGACGCAAACAAATACAACTGTCCGAACAAAAACTACTGCAAGAAGCGATTGCGCATTTTGATAATATGGTAGTCACTCGAAGCTGGAGTGCTATGTATGGCGGCGTTTACGTTAAACAAACGGGAAAATTAACACCGAATACCTATCTAAAAGATAATTTTATTCTGGATGCTCAAGGCAATATGCTGATTAAAATTAATCCTGCATGGATGACACGGCAGATTTCAGAACTGTCCAATCAGCGCAGTCATTATTTTTATAAAATCACCAGTTTAAAGCCTATCAATCCGCATAATGCCGCTGATGCGTTTGAAACGGAAGCCTTGCTCTATTTTGAAAACCATCGTGACGAAAAATATTACTATCACTTTGGTGCGGATAATCAGACTTTTGATTTTATGGGGGCGTTAAAAATAGAACCCGCCTGTCTTGCCTGCCATGAAAATCAGGGGTATAAGCTGGGTGATATACGCGGCGGTATTCGCGTTTCCATTCCCACGGATTTATTTCACCAGGAGCTACACACGCTAAAACGCCAGACGCGAAAAAGCCAGCTTTTTGTGTTGATAGGCGCGGTGATTGTGCTAAGCATTTTTTTCTATCTTTCGAGAATAATTTATCGTTATCAAAAAAATATTGAAGGCATGAATAAATCCCTGGAAGAAAAAGTGCTAGAAAGAACGCAGGGCTTAGAAAAAATGTATCAACATGAAAAATATGTCAAAGATTTGCTAAATACCGTGTCTATCGTCAACGAATTATTATTAACGGCTATTTCCGTGCAGAGCGTGTTACAAAATAGTGTGGAGCAATTGGCAAAACACCCGCATTATCGCTATATCTGGGTTGGAATGATTAACGATGAGCAATTAGAAATTACCCATCAATCCAATAAAAATCACGAGGTACTTGAACAAAATACTTATAGTCTGAGTGCCAGAATCGCTAATCAACAAGTATCAGCCGCTTTGCAGGCAATCAGCCATAATCGCACCGTCATTGAACGCTATAAACCGTTATGGCAAGAACAATATCAGGCACAAGATGATAACGCCTTGCATTGGTTTATCGCTATTCCCCTGCAATGTAGCGATGCCAGGCAAGCATTTGGTGTGTTTGCGATTTATTCAGATCGTGCAGAAGGTTTTGAATCGGAAGAAGTCAAGCTGTTGGAAAGACTGGCGATAGACATCGCGTTAATTCTACATGCACATAAACAAAAAGCCATTCTGGAAACAATGGAAACCAATCGAATTGCCAATTACGAAGAAACCATCTTTGCTTTTGTCAATATTATCGAACAGCGCGACACCTATACCGCAGGGCATACCATTCGCGTTGCCGAATATTGTAAAAAAATTGCCTTAGCCTTGAATATTAATACGGTAGACATTAAAAAACTCGAACAAGCCGCCATTCTTCATGACATAGGAAAAGTTGCCACGCCAGATGCCGTGTTATTAAAACCAGGTAAATTAACGGCTATCGAATATGAGTTAATCAAACAACACGCTTATGCAGGTTATGACATGCTATCTAAAATTGATATGTATAAAGACCTGGCTGAAATCATTCGTTACCATCATATACGCTACGATGGTCACGGTTATCCAGAAACGGATAGCCCTGATGCCGTACCTTTTTTATCGCATATTATGGTGGTTGCCGATGCGTTTGATGCGATGACCAGTAATCGTATTTACAAGCCACGGTTAACTGTACCAGAAGCCTTGATAGAAATTAAACGTTGCTCAGGCACACAATTTCATCCAAAAGTGGTTGATACGGCAATTTTGGTACTGGAAAACACAAAAATCCTGCAAACCAGTCAAACACCTGGCAGTGAACTGGAACAAAAACGTTTTTCTTATTTTTTCTGTGATGCGTTAACCGATTTTTACAACGAAAGTTATTTACAAATTGTTCTGACCAATGCCGATCATCCCTATACTTTCTTAGTGTTATGTTTATTAAGTGATTTTTCCCAATACAACAAAAAACATGGCTGGAATGAAGGCAGTAACCTATTGATACAATTTGCCAAACAACTTAAAAACCACTACCCGCAGGCAACCGCTTTTCGTTACCACGGTGATGATTTTGTCCTGTTATTTGAGCAGCCGATAGTCTGGGATGAGGCTTATTTTGACAATATGCCGCTACTGAAAGACAAGGGTGTTAGCGTGCAAGTCAAACAATTTAAGCTGGAAGCAGGGCATCATGGTTTTCCCTTTTGAAAGTCGGTGATTATCGCCAAACCGCACAACACCAGGTCTGGATCAACCGTACAGGAAACGCTTAAATGTTGTGCAATGAGTTCAGCATCACCACCCGTTAAAATCACCGTCATTTTGCTTTGTTTAGATAACACTTTTTCAATCAAACCGACAGCCGCCAACAAAGTACCGTTATAAATTGCCGATTCAGTAAAGTTGGCAGGAGCTACTGGATAAGCATCACTGTCAAAAGGCAGGACATCTGTGCCACCCGCCAGGGATTTTTTCATCAATGTTAGACCTGGGCTAATAAAACCACCTAAATGCTGCCCCTCCGCATTGACTAAATCAATCGTTATCGCCGTACCACAATCCACGATGCACGCAGGCAGTGCATAAAAATGTCGCGCTGCACACAAGGCTATCCAGCGATCTGCGCCCAATTTTTCAGGTTGAGCGTATGAATTGCTAATACCAAAAGCTTGAGCCTGTGCTGTCACTCGTGTAATTTTTACATCCGACCATAAGCTAAGCGCGACAGCAATAACTAATTCCAGCCGATGATTCGCCGTTACACAAGCAATTGCCAGTTGCTGTGGCGGTTTAAGAGCTTCCCAAAGTTTAAATAGCAAATGTACGCTAATCTGTTCATTTAATAACGGTTCGCCTGTTGTTATTTGACTATCTTCGACTATCGCCCATTTCAGGCGCGTGTTCCCCATATCTACCAATAAACTCATCAATTTGCCTCACTAAAACTGACTTCACCCGATGCAAAAGTCTGAATATTGCCATCTTTGCGTTGAAGTAATAACAGCCCCTGTTCATTCACGCCCATTACAGTACCTTCAATGGTTTGTTTCGCAATAAATAAAGTGACAGGTAAACCGTTTAAACAGTCATAACACCGCCATTCTTCGAGATAGGCTTTAATACCGTGCTCCTCAAAACCTGCAATCACAGGCAACAAATGATTCAATAAACACCCCGCCAACTTGTTTCTGAATAATGGCGTTTGCCCTGTAATTTGGCTTATATCTGTCCATGCCTGTGTAATGGTTTGGGCTTTATTTTCCGATAAAAATAAATTCAATCCCACACCGATGACCACATTACATATCCCATCGGCTTCACCCGACACTTCTATTAAAATACCGCCCAGTTTTTTACCTTGATGGAAAATATCGTTGGGCCATTTCAAACCAACTTCATGAATTTGAAGTTCTTTTAAGGCACGAATGACAGCAACACCTACCGCTAAACTTAAGCCCGACAAAGATGACATACCGCCTTGTGGAAACTGCCAGGCGATAGATAGATAAATATTGCTACCAAAAGGCGACACCCACTCACGTCCGCGCCTGCCTTTCCCTGCGGTTTGCAATTCTGCAAAACAAACCCAACCTGTTGTAGATTGGCTGCGTGTTTGTTCGACTAAATAACGGTTAGTCGAATCAATGTAATCGTGAATTTCCAGCACTGCGATTAATGCGTTGCTTTGTTCGTTAAGCACAGCGGAAATTTTTTCCAGCGTCAGTAATTCTAAAGGTCTATCGAGTCGATAACCCTTGCCAGTCAACGCCGCTATGTTTACATCCAAATCGTCAGCCAGGTGTTTTATCTGCTTACAAACCGCCGCACGGCTAATACCTAAAGTTTGTGCTAATACCGTACCCGAATGAAATTCACCGTCGGCTAACAGGCTAAGCAGGTTTTTTTGATTCTCAGAAAGTTGCATAAACTACTCTGCGGTTTCAGGCGCGACGCGCAACATTTCATCAATACTGGTTAAACCAGCGGCAACTTTTTCAGCCGCGCTTAAGCGTAAAGGGCGCATACCTTCGATAACCGCCTGTCTTTGAAACACGGCATTATCCGCATCTGAGGTGATTAATTTTTTTAAGTTAGCCGAATTGGTCAATATTTCATAAATACCGATTCTACCCAGATAACCCGTATTCCGACATTCCAAACAACCGACTGCCTGATAAACCTGCTCTGGTTTTTTGGCTTTAAACGGCGTGATTAAACTTGCCCACTGCGCTTCATCAATACTGACAGGTTTTTTACAGGATTTGCATAATAACCGTAACAAGCGTTGCGCCATAACACCTAGCAAAGTAAGCTGAATTAAATAATCAGGCACACCCAAATTTAACAAGCGCGTCACTGCCGACGGTGCATTATTGGTATGTAGGGTAGAAAATACTAAATGTCCCGTCAGTGAGGCTTGAATTGCCATTTCAGCGGTTTCTAAATCCCGAATTTCCCCGACCATAATAATGTCAGGGTCTTGCCGCATCAGAGTACGAATCCCGCTGGCAAAGGTTAGCCCAATATTTGGTTGCACCTGCATTTGATTAAATGACGGTTCAATTTGCTCTATCGGGTCTTCAACGGTGCAAAGATTCACTTCCGAGGTAGCCAGATGTTTGAGCGTGGAATATAACGTGGTGGTTTTGCCTGAACCCGTGGGACCCGTGACTAAAATAATACCGTGCGAATGTTGAATCATTTTGTTCCAAATATCCTGCTCACGGTTATTGAAACCCAGTTGTTGATAATTACGCAACAACACTTCGGGATCAAAAATACGCATCACCATTTTTTCCCCAAACGCGGTGGGCATCGTGGATAGCCGTAACTCAATTTCTTTTTTCTGCAAAGTTTGGGTTTTAATGCGTCCATCTTGCGGCAGACGTTTTTCAATAATATTCATACGCCCCAAAATTTTTAACCGACTCATGACCGCGCTCATAATCGCAGCAGGCAGTTGATAAACATTGTGCAGAATACCGTCGATTCTAAAGCGCACATTGCCCTGTTTACGGCGTGGCTCAATATGAATGTCACTGGCGCGTAAATCAAACGCATATTGCAATAACCAGTTCACCAGATTAACAATATGCTGATTATTCGCATCGAGATCGTTGGCTTTGCCTAACTCAATCAATTGTTCAAAATTGTAAATACTACCCGAGTTGGATTTGCCCGCTGAATTGTCAGTCGCGCCTTTTAAGGATTTGGCAAAGGAATAAAATTCGCCTAAATAACGGTTAATTTCATCGGGATTGGCAAAAACCCGCTTGATTTGCCCCGTCTGAATTTTGGCTAAATCAATTTCCCAGCTACGAACGAATGGCTCAGCGGTGGCAATAATCACTTCTTCATCGGTCACATGAATCGGCAGAATTTTATAATTTGCCGCATAAGCATGACTGTAAATTAATGTCACCGCCGCGACATCAATTTTTAATGGGTCTATGTAGTAATAAGGCAGATGCACTTTTTTGGATAACCATCGGGTCAATTCTTCCAGAGTAAAAGGCTTATTAAACTGCGTGGGATCAGTTGTGCCACAATCGACAATGACATTAAGCGGATGTTTATTCTTGGCATTGACACCGTAATGCAGACATTTTTCATAATCTTCTGCTGAAATCAAACCGTCTTCCTGTAGCCAATGTAGCACCTGGTGAATGCTTAATTTAGCGTCTTTTGGCGGATTAGCATTGTCTTGGGAACTGGTCATCATGAAATAAATTTATCCGGGTGTATTATGTTGCATTATACCTGTTTGTTGTAACCAGAGATTCTATCACCTGAAAGAGAGCAATTATGAGCATTCCTGATGAAACAAAAAAAATCGATGTCACGTCGGCAGAAATTTTAAGTATACAGTCTTATATTCAAGAGAAAAATACTGCTGTACTGACCATTATGTTTACCGACATAAAAGGCTTTACTGAAATCACCGAACAAAAAGGCGAACAGTATGCCAGTCGCTTTAGAAGTATTCATGATGAAATGTTAACAAAAGTCATCGAAAAAGACGGTGCTGGCTTAATCATCAAATTTATTGGTGATGCCGTCATGGCAGTTTTTTCTGAACCCAGTGTCGCAGTAGAACGTGCTTTGCTCATCCAGCAACGCATCAATGAATTCAATAACTCACAACATGAATTTGTTCCCATGAAAGTGCGTATCGGCTTACACATGGGACAAGTATCGGTTGCCAATAGTTTACAAGCCGATGTCTTTGGGCGACACGTCAATCGTGCTTCCCGTGTGGAAAGCCTGGCTGACGGCGGACAAATTTATCTGAGTTATTCGGTTTTTGATAGTGCAAAAGGCTGGCTAGCCAATCATGATAATTTGATTTGGCAAAATCACGGGCGTTATCAACTAAAAGGCATCGATGAAGCAATTGAAATTTACGAAGTCATTGATCGCGAAAAAGGCACGCCCAAACCACCGTTACATGGAAAAAAACAAAAAAACGTTTCTAAACTGGCAGTTGGCATCCTGTTAGCTCTAGTCGCTTTTGCTATCGGAACATTGGGAGCCATGTTTTATTTTCAAAGAGCAGAAGTGTATTTTGTACGACTGTATCCCGATAACTTATATCTGGATAATTCCCAGCCTGTTGGTTTAGCAGGACAAAAAACAGATTCATCGAGACGGGTCATCAACAAAATCAAACGCGGTAAACATACCGTACATTATGATGTCACTAATTCCGACCGTTATTATGCAGACTTTAATGTAGATCATGGCACTAATAACATTGAACTGAAATTCAAGGAACTGCGCTTGCCTGATTTACTCAATCGCCTTGATTTAAGCACCACCAAACAAGCCGTTAAAAACGAAAGCGTTAGCTATGAATTATACGGACGCAACGGTGAAAAAATCCCCTACACCGCAGAACTCAATATAAAGCTAAACAGCAATATTGATGCTAAAGATACCGACTTGATTCATAACCAGTATGCAGGTTCATTAAAATTAAACGACAAAGTTTACGACATTGCACCACAGTCTTTTACCCACAAACTTTCTGATACCGAAGCCAAACGTGCTGAACCTGTTTTACTGTACGAAGACGACTATCACGCCTACTACTACAAGTATTACGCCAATAAAACCACGTTTGAGTCTGAACTTTATGCCGTGTTTAAACCTGTAACCACTCAAAAATAGCTAACATGACTGCCAGTCCTTAAAGGACTGGCAGTCATTCTTAAAAACTAAAATCACAACCTAACCTTAGGAAAATCCATGACCAATCATTTCATTGAACTACAAGACGGCGTTCGTATAGAAGTAGAACCTAACGAAGAACATCTACGAAGAATTTCAGGGGGTGACTCGACAACAACCCGCGTTAGTAGCCGTATGGATGCTATTAAACCCATTTTACTAACAGCTTGCCAACCCATCGTAGCGGTTTGGCAGGAATTAAATAAAGACATGGCAATCGCAGAAGCGAAAGTAGAAATCTCCTTAGGTTTTGAAGCTGAAGGCAATGTATTTATTGCCAAAAGTAAAACCAACGCCACTTTAACGCTGAGTTTAACTTTAAAACCCAAGCCATAAAGAGCATGACTGCCAGTCCTTTAAGGACTGGCAGTCATTAATGTCACCAACTCATGCCCCCATAATTTAGCTTATGATGACAGAAGATGCCGTCGTGTTACTCACCAGTCGTAATGCGGATAATCCAAAATTTGGCAGTGGCTTTGTGATTGCCGAAGATAAACAGTACAGCTATATTCTGAGCTGCGCTCATGTGCTTGAAGACCTAGGCTATAAAGCGAACATTACGGGTTTGCCTGTTGAAATTATGGCGTTAGGTTCAGCCGATGGCTTGGATATGGCATTGCTCAAAGTGGCTAAACTGGATAAACCGTGCTTGAATCAATTCGCGCAGGGTGTACCAGACACTGATATTTTTATATCGGGCTACAGTGCTTTTAAAGACGATAATACCAAACAGGATAGGCAACAAAAACGTTTGCTAAAAGGTAAGCTGGGCAATGCGATTAAATTAACGGGCAGAAATTCCACGGAAGAATTTGCCGCTTTTGACATCATCAATATTAAAAATGATGTGTTTTCCAAACTGGCAGATGGTTACAGTGGTTCACCGTTATGCAATCAGCAAGGCAAAGTGA
>JFJP01014109.1_pt1 | contig 13925 bp, 9 predicted proteins | sample 431651 | NCBI WGS metagenome assembly JFJP01 (sample SAMN02602958, study PRJNA72255) | Microbial mat metagenome, whole genome shotgun sequencing project. | biome: fresh water; feature: sink hole; material: water; isolation source: purple microbial (photo- and chemosynthetic) mats found in... | reverse complement strand
AATTATTGCTGGGGAAGTTAGTTTTATTAAACAAAATAAAGTTAATTTAATCTTAGCTGATATTTCTCCCTTGGCTACGGCAATTGCTGAAGCTGCGGGGATTCCCTGTTGGATGATGGGTAATTTTGGCTGGGATTTTATCTATCGAGATTTGGGGGAAGAATTTATGGAGTTAGCGGATTGGATTTCGGGTTGTTTTAGTAAATGCGATCGGCTCTTTCGGTTTCCTCTCCATGAACCTATGAAGGCTTTTCCCCATCAAATTGATGTGGGTTTAACTGGGGGAAATCCTCGGTTTGATTTAGACTATCTAAGAGGAAAATTAGGGATTAAAACCCCGCCGGAAAAGACAATATTATTGACCTTTGGTGGTTTGGGATTGACGGCTATTCCTGATCATAATATTGAACGGTTATCTGATTATACGTTTATTACTTTTGATCAGAATTTACCGCCGTTTCCTAATTTAATTCAAGTCAGTAATACTCTGAAATTGCCCGATAGTAATTCCCGCCTATTTCATCTGCGTCCAGTGGATTTAATGCCCCTGTGTGGACAGGTAATTTCTAAACCCGGATATAGTACCTTTGCGGAGGCATTTCGATTAGATATTCCTCTGGTTTCTTTAACTAGAGATGGATTTGCAGAAGCTCCAGTTTTATTAGAATGGTTACAAAATTATGGGACTCATCAGATTATTACGGCGAGGGAATTTTTTGAACAGGATTGGAATTTTCTGGATCGACAATTTATTCAACCTTCTCTGTCTCAGAAATTAGATAAAAATGGCAATGAAGCGATCGCTCAAGCTGTGATTGACTATGTTGTTGATTAAGTTTAAGATCATTTAATTGGGAAGAAAGCCCTGAAGGGCTTACTACGGGTTTAATTATGACGCATTATCAGGAAATTCTGAAAATTCAAAGCAGTGGAAAATCTTTTTCTACAATTACCGCTTATGTGCAGGAAGTTGTTAACAATTCTGGGATAAAAATTGGAATTTGTAATTTATTTTTACGTCATACTTCGGCGAGTTTAATTATCCAAGAAAATGCTGATCCTGATGTTTTAAGGGATTTAGAGAACTTCCTTTCTAAGTTAGTTCCTGAAGGTAATTATTATATACATGATGCTGAAGGGCCAGATGATATGCCCGCCCATATTCGGACTATTCTCACCCATACTTCTGAACAAATACCTATTTTTGAAGGACGGTTACTATTAGGAACTTGGCAAGGAATCTATCTCTGGGAACATCGACGTCATCGTTATACCAGGGAATTGGTTGTACATATTATGGGGGAATAAATGAAAAACTCATACATAAACAGGTAAAGGATATTTTTGTAGTGCTTATTATTGTAGTTAGCGAGTGAGGACACTCGCACTACATAAACAGATAAAGGGTATTTTTGTAGTGCGAACGTCCTCGTTCGCTGGTATTATTATTAAGCTAGGATTAAATTTATTTTGCGATCGCATTTGGGTGGAGTTAGCGATCGCATTTGGGTGGAGTTAGCGATCGCATTTGGGTGGAGTTAGCGATCGCATTTGGGTGGAGTTAGTGATCGCATTTGGGTGGAGTTAGCGATCGCATTTGGGTGGAGTTAGCAAGTGAGGACACTCGCACTGCTACGGAGGTGGGTTGACAAATGTTCTCTAAACAGCCATTTTAATAATAGAGTAAAACTTTTAATTTCAGAATTGAAATAGTTGTCTATGTTTCCTTTTATTCCCACATTCTTTTTAGCAGAAGTTATTACTATCCCACCCCCAAACCAGGGAAAACGATATATTACCCAAACCCAGGAAATTCGAGCTTTACCAGGGAAACTAAATGAAATTCCGGTTTTTAATAGTAATAGTCCCGAAGTGGTTAAAGGAGAAGGAATTCTATTATCTACCTTTCCCAAAACTGCCAAAAAATTCACAAATGCTCACCTGAATATCCCTATAAGCGGACAGTTTGACTTTTTTTCCCATCATATTGCTCGTCCGATTAATAAACAACAAACCCTCTATCAAGGAGTGTTAATATATAATCCCAGTTCTCGACCTGTCACCCTGAATATTCTCCAAGGAATCAGTTATGTTACCTCACCGGACGCTCCCTTTATCGAACTTCCGCCTCTGGTAGAAGACCCCCAAGGTCGGGTATTTTCTGGGCCAGGATCTCGGTTAATGGGGGATATTTTGCGGGGAAGACATCAACGTAGCTTTCCCGAACAAATTATTATTCCCCCGCAACAAAGCCAGATGTTGTTTAATTTACCCATCCCAACAGCCAGCGCCCGTTCAACTTTCCTGCGATTACAAACCAATGGCCCTGTGCATCTAGCCAATTTAGTTCGGTTTTCCCCAGGTGCGGTTTCTCCGATGATTCCTAATTTCCCCCGGTTGCCAATATCTCCGGTTTTGCCTACACAAATATCATTTTTAGCCCAATGGCAGAATTTTTTAAATATCGCAAACCTAGCTGAACCCAGAGATGTTGTCCCTACCCCTGGAGAAAATGTCTATACGGGGGAAAAAGTCTATGGTCGCGTAGCCGGGGTGTCAGTGGGTTCCCAATGGACGGGGACGGTTGTAGACCGTGCGGGGATGAATTATTTAACTATTCCCGATCGAGGTTATGCTTTTTCCTATCCTTTAAGTACCGTATCAACAGCGACTTTAGGAACCCAACAGGTTCAAAGCGCGCCCCTATTAGCTCGTTATCCCGATACCGCCCTCCGCGCCAATGGCAATTATGGCGTCCAATATAGTCTCACTTTACCTTTATATAACCCCGGCAAACAATCCCAAACCGTCAGTTTATCAATTCAAACACCCTTCAAACAAAACGTCGCTTCCAATAGATTAACCTTTATCGAACCTCCCCAGGGACAAATATTTTTTCGAGGGACTGTGCGGCTGAATTATATTGATAATTTTGGCCAAGCTCAACAGCGTTATTTTCACTTAGTCCAACGTCAAGGACAGCAGGGGGAAGGATTAATTAGCTTAAGTTTACCTCCACAGGGTTCTCGTTCGGTGGCAGTGGAGTTAATTTATCCCCCCGATGCGACACCTCCCCAAGTATTAACGATAAAAACTTTAGACTCCGGTGGAAACTGACACTTATTGGCGATAAAATTAAACACTATAATAGAATATTCAATCCCCAGGAAAAAACAATGACTGAAAAATATAGACTGGTCACCCGTAGTGATTTTGATGGTTTAGTCTGTGCGGTGCTGTTAAAAGATTTAGATATGATTGATCAAATTAAATTTGTCCATCCTAAAGATATGCAGGATGGTAAAATAGAAATTACAAATGGCGATATTACCACGAATTTACCCTATGTTGAAGGGGTTTATCTTGCCTTTGATCATCATTTAAGTGAAACAATTCGCCATCCTATAATTAGTCAAAATTATATTATTGATCCAAACGCTGCGTCGGCGGCTAGGGTTTTATATAATTATTATGGGGGAAAAGCTAAATTTCCTAATATTTCTGAGGAAATGATGGTAGCAGTAGATCAAGCAGATTCCGCCCAATTTAATCAAGAAGAAGTCTTAAATCCTGAAGGATGGGTTTTATTAAACTTTCTGATGGATGCTCGAACGGGATTAGGAAGATTTAGAGATTTTCGGATTTCTAATTATCAATTAATGATGGAGTTAATTGATTATTGTAAACATCATCCCATTGCTGATATTTTACAACTTCCTGATGTTAAAGAACGGGTAGAAATCTATTTTGAACATGAAGAAAATTTTAAAGAACAACTTAAACGCTGTTCTCAAGTCCATAAAAATTTAGTAGTTTTAGACTTACGTTCGGAAGCAACTATTTATGCGGGAAATCGGTTTATGATTTACGCTTTATTCCCAGAATGCAATATTTCTATTCATGTTTTATGGGGAGTTAAGCAACAAAATACTGTGTTTGCTGTCGGGAAATCTATTTTTAACAAAACCTCTCAAACAAATATCGGAGAATTGATGTTAAAATACGGAGGAGGAGGTCATCAAAATGCTGGAACTTGCCAAATTGATAATGATCAATCCTCTCAAATATTACAGGAATTAATTACTCAAATTAATCAAGACAGTTAGTTTGAGATGGTTTTGACCTCCTGGAATTAAGTTATAGGGGGTCGAAACACTTAAGTTTCAAAACCAATCCGCAAATTGATTAATCTGCTTCAAATCGCCAACTTTCTGAACAAAAATAGTTACATTAGTTCCAATATTTGTCACAATAGAAGTATTTCGATGGTTATTCCGAATTTAGGAACCCCATTATGCTAACGCTGTATCTATTCTGTCTTGCCATTGGTGGGGGTTTTGTGATTCTATCAGCCTTTGCTGGATTTGATGGGATCGATTTTGATTCCGATTTTGATATGGATGTGGAACTTTATGAACCTAAAAAGGATGCAGAAACCCTCACATCCAGAACAAGTCGAAAATCCTCTAAACCCGAGTTTCACTTACCCTTTTTTAGTTTCCGATTTTGGACATTTGGGAGTTGTTTTTTTGGTTTAACTGGATTTCTTTTAACAAAACTTAATCCTCTCTTGCCTCCGGCGGTAATTTTGGCTATTTCCCTAGGAATTGGAGTTAGCTTTGGAACCATAATTGTGGGAATTTTAGGCAAACTTCGCCGACAACAAGCCAATAGTTTAATTTTATCTGAAGATATGATTGGATTATGGGGAACCGTTGAAATTCCGTTTGATCAAAACTGCAAAGGTAAAGTCCGATTATATCTGAAAGAATCCATGGTAGATGTTGTCGCCATTACCGAAGATACCCAGAGCTTTGAAAAAGGGGATAAGGTTTTTGTCGTTGGCAGAAGTCATAATAAAGTCTTAGTCATTTCCGAGGAAAACTTGAATTAAAGATTAAGATTGAGTAAGATATAAAACAGATCACAGATAATAGACACAGATTAAAAATTTATCCTATTAATAGGAGGTAAAATGACCCAAGATTATATCCCCAAAATTCACAATTCACAGATGATTACAGAAGTTGCCCAAGTTCCAACTGCCGATAATCCTCCTAATAATAGTTCCAGCAATATTGGCACGGCTTTACCCGTCGCTCTTTCTATTTTTGGAATTATTATTTTTCTGTGGTTTCTTAATACTTTTCTCCAAATTTGCAAACCCAATGAAATTTTAATTTTATCCGGTCGTAAACGTCGAAATCAAGACGGCCAGGAACTCGGTTATCGGGTGATTTTTGGCGGTCGGACAATGTGTATTCCGATTTTAGAAACCGTTAAAACCATGGATTTACGGACAATGCCCGTGCGAGTGGAAATTAAAAATGCCTATTCTAAAGGTGGAACTCCGTTAAATATTCAGGCGATCGCTAATGTTAAAATATCCAATGATCGGAAGATTGTAGGAAATGCGATCGAACGATTTTTAGAGCGAGATCGTTCAGAAATTTCTCGGGTTGCTAAAGAAACCTTAGAAGGAAATTTACGCGGTGTTGTGGGAACTTTAACCCCAGAACAATTAAACGAAGACCGTCTACAATTTGCCGAAAGTATCGCCGAAGATGTCTCCCGGGATTTATCAAAATTAGGCCTACAATTAGATACTTTAAAAATCCAAAGTGTTTCCGATGATGTTGATTATCTTAACTCCATTGGTCGCCGTCAAATTGCCTTAATTGTTAGAGATGCGGAAATCGCAGAATCTAATGCTATGGCGGAAGCTGAACAAACTGAAGCCGACTGTCGGCGACAAGCAGAAGTGGCAAAAACCCAAGCCCAAACTATTGTTTTACAGAAGGGAAATGAACTTAGAAAAATCAAAGCCGAATTAGAACAACAAGCTCGTTCGGAAGAAGAAAGAACCACCGCAGCCGGAGAAGAAGCTCGGGCAAAAGCGGAACAATTATTGCAAACTGTCAGGGCAGAATTAGAGCGGTTACGGTTAGAATCCGATGAGGTTTTACCTGCCGATGCTCAACGTCAAGCGCAAGAATTAAGAGCAAGAGGAGAGGCGGCATCTTTAACCGAAAATGCCTTGGCGGCGGCCACGGTAACGGATTTATTAAATCAAGTTTGGCAGGAAACTGGATCAGATGCTTCGGAATTATTTAATTTACAACAAATTGAAATGATTCTCCGGGAAGCGGCTAAAGTTCCTAACCGAGTTAAGTTACAAAAAATCAATGTAATTGATAGTGGAGATGGGAAATCTGTTGCGGGTGTGGTTAATATCTATCCTGAAATTTTCCGGCAGTTTTTGGAAACTGTTGAACACATTTTGGGGGTTAAATTATCGGCAAAATAGCATCTTTAAGATTGCGATTCAGTGCAACAACGGCGCAACAACATATTTTAGGAGATTTTAAACATGGGAATTATCATTGCATTATTAGGGGTTTTAGGATTAGGAACCGGGGCAGGATTTTTAATTATTCGCAACCTATACTATATTTGTCAACCCAGTGAAGTGTTGATTTTTGCCGGAAGTCGGAGCACTGTTGAAGGTGGAAAAGACGTTGGTTATCGTTTAGTGAAAGGGGGAAGTAGCATTAGAATTCCTTTATTAGAAGATGCTTTTCGGATGGATTTAACCAATATGATTATTGAGTTAAAAGTCTCCAATGCTTATTCTAAAGGAGGCATTCCGTTAACCGTTGAAGGGGTAGCTAATATTAAAATTGCCGGGGAAGAACCAACTATTCATAATGCCATTGAAAGGTTATTAGGAAAGAGTCGGAAGGAAATTGAACAATTAGCAAAAGAAACCTTAGAAGGGAATTTACGCGGTGTTTTAGCCAGTTTAACCCCGGAACAGGTGAATGGGGATAAATTAGCTTTTGCTAAGAGTTTATTGGTGGAAGCAGAAGATGATTTAGAAAAGTTGGGGTTAGTGTTAGATACCTTGCAGGTTCAAAATATCTTTGATGAAGTGGGATATTTGGATTCTATTGGTAGAAAACAACGGGCGGATTTATTCCGAGATTCTCGAATTGCTGAGGCTAAAGCCCATGCCGAATCAATTATCCAAACCGCAGAAAATCAGAAAAATACTTCCTTGAAAAAGTTAGAAACTGATATTGAAGTTGCTAAAGCTGAGGCAGAAAGACGGGTTAAAGATGCCGTGACTAAACGACAGGCGGTGATTGCGGAATCGGAGTCAGAAACGGCTTCTAAGGTGGCAAAAACCCAGGCTCAGGTGTTAGTTCAGCAAGCCCGAATTAAGCAAGTGGAACAACAGTTACAAGCGGATGTAGTTGCACCCGCCGAGGCTCAATGTAAACGGGCTATGGCTGAAGCGAAAGGGAATGCGTCTCAAATATTAGAAGCTGGAAAAGCTCAAGCGGAAGCAACTAAAAGATTAGCTGAATCTTGGAAGTTAGCGGGGTCAAATGCCAGGGAGATTTTCCTGTATCAAAAATTAGAAGTATTGTTAAAAACTATTGTGGAAACGGTTCCTGAAGTTGAAGTGGATAATGTTACCGTTGTCAATAGTCAGCAAGGAGGAACCGCGACAAAGTTAGCCGCATTTTTAACGGAATTGAAGCAAACAACTGGGATTGATTTGGCAGAAACTATTGAAACCATAGGTCATAAAAATTCCCCATCCCAACCGATTCCTCCGATTGTCCCTCAACCGTTAAAATCGGTCTCCAAAACTTCCCCCGAATCCAATTCAGAAACCTAATTCTGTTGTTAAAAGGGCTGAAAACTAAACCGTAGGGGCGAGGTCTCCTCGCCCTGACAGGGGAGTTTAGGTATTTTTAAGCCTAATAATCTGGATCTTTTATTTCTGGGGTTAATTAAGATAGCCCTGAAGGGCTTACTACGAGGATGAGACAATATCAACTGTTAGTCTAAAGGAAATTCACTATTTTAAAGACAGTAAAGTATTCTTTATTAACCTTCTGAGTTTAAAAATAGGTGCTAAGAATTGATAGCGCTCTAAAGGATTAGGATTTAGAGAACTGGCACTTGCCAGTTGCCAAGCTAAAGAAGGAGATGCCATCACGGTCAAAACTTCTGGGTTATGAGATCTAAAAAAGTTCATAAAGGCATCAAAATACATCGGCCCACCTCTTGGATCTCCGGGCGATCGTTCTGCACCTTCAGCAATTAATTGAACCAAACGGGGAATCACCCGACGATGATAGGCACAACAATGGGTCAACATAATTTTATCTTTAGGATCAGCTTTGACAAAATAGGTTGAAGCCTTTTTGAGATTTTGACCATGACCTAAGTAAGCAAAATCCCACTCTGTTACAGATAATTCTTGTAAAATAGCCTCTTGATTTTTCAGAAAATAACGACTCAAGTTACAATCTTCTTGCAAAATTAAAACTTTCTCTAATCCATCTTCTAAGGCTTGATTTAAAATTGTGTATTGACTCATTACACATCCTCTCACACTCGCTTTAGGAAATCCAGCAGCTTCTGTAAATCTCAAACCGGGAAACCAAATCACCTTCTCCATGTTTAAGTTCAGGCGACGGATCTGATCTTCCATACTTTTAATCCGTTCAATTCGCTCTGGTAAAAAAACAATATAGATTCGATCAAAGTAGTCAGATAGCTTCATAAATTTTAGTTAAAGAGAAATTTGATAGGATTAATGGGTGCTTTTAAAACTTAATCATATAGCAACCGCATTGGAATAAAATGTTGTTTATTCTTGCTTTCGGATAGGGTTTTGACAAGAATATAAAATCCAACTGTTAAATATTCTAAATCTGCCCTACCAAAAAAAATTAATACTGGGTTCCCGTCTTCCGATAATGAACCGCCGTAACTCCCTCTGGATTTAATACCTGACCCTGATGAACAGTGGCATAAATTACCCAATGATCGCCACATTCCATCCGACTTTTAACCTCACATTCCAGATAGGCTAAGGCATCTTTTAAGATCGGGTTAAAGGTCGCCTGGGATACCCAGGACGCTAACATGGCGCTGTACATCTCCCCCCGACGCCCGGACACGACGCACAACGAACCCACCACACGCCCCAAGGCTTGGGCGGTGCGATCAGCCCCCGATGAGGTTCCTGTGGGACGAAATGCCCGGCGTTTTTGGGTGCGTTTGAGGGTTTGAGCAAAATCAATCGCCGCCTCTTTACAGGTTTGGAGGGTGACATCCGTAGGGGCAAATTTCACTCGGATGGGTTCAAAACCAAATTTATAACCTGCATCTTTTAAGCGACTTTCTAACAAGTCAATGGCTTCTCCACTCCATCCATAGGAACCAAATACTCCGGCTAATTTATTGGTTGAAGCTGTATTTAAAATCACTCCTAAAGCGGTTTGAATTTGAGTTGGAGCATGACCTCCTAATGTGGGAGAACCAATAATAAATCCATCACATTTTTCTAGGGATTCTTGAATTTCTGAGGATTTAGCGTGTTCACAATTAATTAATTCCACGGCGACATCGGATTTTGTTAATCCTTTGGCGATCGCTTGGGCGACTGTAGCGGTATTTCCATAAGCTGAGGCATATAATAATGCTACAGTTAAGTCTTGAGATTTCTGTTTTTCACTCCAATCTCGATATAAATTTGTTAGTTCTGTTTTGCCATATTTTACTAACGGCCCATGACCGGTTCCATAGAATTTAATCGGGGGTAAGTCTTTGATTTTATCGAGGGTAGAAATAACTTGTTTGGCTTGGGCGGCATGAAGACAGTCATAATAAAACCGTCGATCATCGCTATAAACTGACCAGCCCTCATCAAAGACTTGATCGCCGCAAACGTGCGCCCCAAATAGCTTATCGGAGAATAAAATTTCTGTGGCTTGATCATAAGTTAAAAGGGCATCAGGCCAGCGAGGAGTAGGAGTTAAAACAAACTGTAGTTGATGACCTTGACCTAAATCTAAAGTTTCTTCTCCTTTGATGGTTAAAATTTTTAAGTTTTCGTTTTCAAAATATTCTCGTAATGCTAAAGCAGCCGGATTTGAACAAACGAATGTTACATTAGGTGATAATGCCAATAAAGCCTTTAAGGTTGCCCCTCGATTAGCATTAAAGTGACCCAAAATAATATAATCCAATTGTTCAAAATTTCCGCGAGTTTGTAACGCTTCAATATAATTTTGGGTAAAGGATTCTCCGGGGGGATCAATAATTGCATTTTGATCGGCTTCAATTAAATAACTATTCGCCGTTGTTCCCCGTTGGAGGGAATATTCAACTTCAAATTTTAGCCTATCCCAAGTGCGCGATCGCAATACTTTTGTGTTATCTGCAATTAAAAAAACTTGAACATCACGCGGTTTTTGATTATCCATAATCTTATATTAAAAAACGTTTTTTTGATCTGTCCTAAGCATCGATCCCCATGCCTCCCCTGCCTCCCCTGCTCCCCCTGCTCCCCCTGCCTCCCCTGCTCCCCCTGCCTCCCTGCTCCCCCTGCTCCCCCTGCCTCCCCTGCCCCCCCTGCTCTTATTAAGAGGGGGGATCTAATCAGGGTTAATAATGATTTCCGACTTTGCGATGGTGAACCGCAGGTAGCACATCAGGATCACTGACTCGTCCATTATCAACGGTGGCGTAAACAATCCAATGATCACTTAACTCCATCCGACTTTGGACTTGACATTCTAAATAGGCTAAGGATTCTGTTAGAATCGGACTGCCATTATTAGCGGTTTGGGTATTAATTCCAGCAAACCGATCCGCACCAGGAGTAAATCGTTTTAAGAAGTGTCTCATCAGTTTTTGATAATTACTTTCTGCCAAAACATTCAGCACAAATTTATCATCAACCTGCATTAAGGCTTCAATGGCCCGATCCTTAGCAACGGCAATAGTTAATCCTAATGGTTGAAAACTCGCTTGAGTCACCCAGGAGGCTAACATTGCACTACTAACTTCCCCTTTTTGAGCCGTAATAATATACAATCCACCGCTTAAGCGTCCCAGGGCTTTATCTAAGTTTGTATCCAGGGATTTCATCTGCTTAACGGTTTTATCTCGACTCAACCATTGTCCGATATCTGTACCCGCTTCATCGCAGGTTTGATAGGTGGTATCATGGGGAGTTTCCGTAATCCGAATTGAAGGAAAGGCTTGTTTTAATCCGGCATCATTGAGTTTAACTTGCAACGGATATAAGGATAAATCATTTCCGCCGCCCGACTCATATAAACCGTAGGATTGTTTATTATGAGCCGATGCAATAATAGTGTTAATTGTTTCTTCTGCCAGTTCAGAACCTAAACCAGAAACCGGGGGCATTCCGATTACAAATCCAGTAGCACTCATCACTAATTCCCGCACTTCTGTAGCTTCAGTCGTGCGTAAATCCATCATTTCTACCGCTACACCTGTTTTTGTAATTCCGTGAGCTATGGCTTGGGAAAGGCGATCGCTATAGCCATAGTCGGAGAAATAAAACACCGCCACAGTGGTTTCAGATTTAGTTTGTTCGTGACTCCATTTCCAATAACGTCCTTTTAATTCTTCTAAATTATGCCGTAATAATGGGCCGTGTCCCGTGGCAATTGTGGTAATTTCTCCTAAAGGTTCCATGCGTTTCATCGCATTAATTACCGAACGAGCATTAGGAGCCATTAAACACTCATAATAAAAGTGAAAATCCGGTTCAAGTGGTGCTAAGTTCTCATCGTAGGTTTGATCGGAACAATAGTGCATTCCAAACGCATCGCAAGTAAATAAGGTTTGGCTTTTCCGATCAAAGCTAAAAATTGTATCCGGCCAATGTAAATTCGGGGCGGATACAAATTCTAAAACATGATTATTTCCTAAATCTAAGGTATCGCCATTTTTAACTAATTTGCTTTGAAAGGGCGTATGAATTAAATTTTCTAAAAATTGAATTGCTATTTTCGACCCCACAACCGTAGCGTTAGGTGCAAGTTCTAAGATATCTTTAACTAAGCCACTGTGATCGGGTTCGGTATGACTAATAATTAAATAGTCAATATCCGCAGGATTAATTAATCCCTTGAGTGTGTCTAAATATAGTTGCCGGAATTTGGCATGGGAGGTATCAACCAGGGCGGTTTTTTCCCCTCGAATGATAAATGAATTATAGGTTGTACCGTTTTGCAGGCCAAATTCTATATCAAATCTTTCCCGATCCCAGTCCAGGGAACGAATCGCAGTGGTATCAGCCGCAATCTCTTGAACTTCTATTGTTAAACGATTTTGTTTTACACGATCAGTGAGGGCTACCATTCATGACCTCCCTAGATAATTGGTTTTGATTTTTTGAGTTGTTTTCTATTGTGGCATGGATTAATGGTAACGATTTATTAAAAAACCTATAACTCAGTTAAGCTTTGCAAAAGTAAAGGTTTTGGGGTTTGGGGGCTCCCGAAACCCCCCGTACACGGGGCCGGGTTTGGTGCGTGCGCTGCGCTTACGCACCCTACGTTTACAGAACTTTAGCAATTGGTAACAAATTTTTACACAATTTTTAAATAGGGGGCTTGACCCCCCACGCTAAAAAGGTTATATTATGTTATGTAGATGCACCCTGATGGTAGGGAGAGTTGCCAAGGCGACTCTCTCTTTTTTATTGGTTGGCCTTATTTGAGGATCTGGATTTTCCCAAAATTCTGGCGATCGCTATACTATTACAAGCCAGAAGGCAAAATTTTATGGCTTTGAGTCAGGCTACCCCCTCAAGCAAATCAACCCTGTAGGGACGGGTTTATTTAGGTTACTTCTGACTATTCAATAGGATGACAAAACCCTCTCCCACAATATCCCTCAAGCCACCCAGACCTCAAAAGTTAGGGTTGGCTTTTTGGGCAACTTAATAATACTAACAAGCCTAATTTTAAGTAAAGTTACCAAATATCACACTAAATATAGCGTAAAACAAAATTTTTGTCAATCCCTGTCACTAAATATGGAATTAGAGTACAGTAGTAAAGCGTCAATTCATTATAGCAGTGGGTAAAAATATTGATCATGCAATCAACATCACCATCAATTACCATCACCCCTAATAAAGATATTAAAGTCATTAAACGGGATGGCAGTCTTGCCGCGTTGGATGTATCGAAAATTCGAGAAGTAGTCAACTGGGCTTGTGAAGGAATGGAGGCCAACCCAATTACCCTAGAAGCGGGACTCACCACCCGTCTCCGCAATGGTGTGACCACAAGGGAAATTCAGGATAATTTAATTAATTGCGCCCTAGAATTGTGCAGTCCCTCTGACCCAAACTGGCGTTATGTGGCCGGAAGACTGCATATTTGGAGTTTATGGAAAGATACCCTAGTTCATCGCGGCTATGAATACGGGGACTATTGCAGAACCGTTCATAATAAAGTTGAACAGGGACAATATGACGTTCGGATTTTAACTTATACCGCCGAGGAACTTCAAGAAGCCGGAAGTTGGATCAAACCCGAATGGGACAAAGATTATGATTATGCCGGGGCAGTTTTGTTAAGTAAACGCTATTTATTAACTGATGAATTACCCCAAGAAGCCCTATTAACCTGTGCTTTGCTATTAGCAATGGTTGAAAAACCAGAAAATCGTTTATTCTGGGCGAGGAAATTTTATCAAGCGATCGCCCAACGCAAAGTTTCATTAGCTACACCAATTTTAGGAAATTTAAGGATTCCTCACGGTTCCTTGAGTAGCTGTTTTATTACGGCAATGGATGATAATTTAGAAAGTATTTTTGACACGATTAAAGATGCCGCTAGGATTTCTAAAAATGGGGGCGGTGTTGGCACAAATGTTAGCCGCGTTCGGGCGACCGGAAGTTGGGTGATGGGGAAACAAAACACCTCTGGTGGCGTGATTCCTTGGATTAAACTATTAAATGATACTGCGATCGCGGTTAACCAAGGAGGCCGTCGAGCGGGGGCAATTACGGTTAGTTTAGATATCTGGCATTTAGATGTTTCCGAATTTCTGGAAATGCAGACAGAAAATGG
>JFJP01039281.1_pt1 | contig 13927 bp, 12 predicted proteins | sample 431651 | NCBI WGS metagenome assembly JFJP01 (sample SAMN02602958, study PRJNA72255) | Microbial mat metagenome, whole genome shotgun sequencing project. | biome: fresh water; feature: sink hole; material: water; isolation source: purple microbial (photo- and chemosynthetic) mats found in... | reverse complement strand
ACTTAAAATCGTATGCAAAAGGAATAAAAAAGGATGGCAGGGTGCGTCAGGGGCAGATAATAGGTTATGTGGGCAGCTCTGGAATTTCAACAGGTCCGCACCTCGATTTTCGTTTTTATCGCTCTGGTAAAGCCATTGATCCTTTAAAAGTAGTTTCAAAGCCAATTTTGCCTTTGAAAAAAGAAAATCAGTTGACTTTTGACTCCATTCAAGAAATTCGATTGAAAGAGTTGCAAGGAATTGTAATACCGTAAAAAAGGAAGAATTTCTTCTTTATCACCCCCAAATAGATTCAATAATTTTTGGAAAATGTTCATATTCAAGTTGATGAACTTTTTCGGCTATTGTTTCTGGATTGTCTTGAGGCTCAATTTTACAACTAACTTGTTTAATTATAGAGCCTTTATCGTATTCATGGTTTACATAATGCACGGTAATACCTGTTTCGGTATCTTTATTATCTTTTACAGCCTGGTGTACATTCATACCATACATTCCTTTTCCGCCGTATTTTGGGAGTAAAGCAGGATGAATATTGACAATTCGTTGAGGATAAGCATCGATAAGGTAGGGTGGAACCAGCCATAAAAAACCAGCCAGAATAATGCTATTTATCTGGTGTTGAATAAGTATATCATTGATTTTATGACTATTGTAAAATTCATCACGAGTAAAAGTAATAGAAGGAATGTTTAACTTGGTTGCCCGCTCTAAAACATAAGCTTTTGTAGAATTGCTTAAAATTAAGGGAAAGCAAAACTGGGGGTTTGATGCAAAGAAGCGGACTAAATTCTCCGCATTGCTGCCCGATCCGGAAGCGAAAATCGCTACATTATTCATAATTAATATTTTATAAAAATTATTTCTAATTGCAATAATATGCAAAAATTATGTATTTTTGTGGCGGATAAAATAAAAACGTCTCCCTGACAAAAGATTTTGGGGAAAAGATTTGATTATTTTATTTTAATGTATTTCTTTGCAGCGAATTTTTTTTAAATGTATTATTAACTAAATTTTTAAAGTTATGTCTGATATTGCAGCAAGAGTTAAGTCTATTATCGTTGACAAATTAGGAGTTGATGAAAACGAGGTTACACCTGAAGCAAGTTTTACCAATGATTTAGGTGCAGATTCTCTTGACACAGTGGAATTAATTATGGAATTTGAGAAGGAATTCTCTATTGCTATCCCAGATGATCAAGCAGAAGGCATTGGAACAGTAGGTGATGCTATTAACTACATTACAGCAAACGCTAAGTAATTAAAGAATTTTTTCTATGGAATTAAAGAGGGTTGTAGTAACAGGACTGGGTGCATTAACACCCATTGGAAGTAATGTTGAAGAATTTTGGAATAGTTTGGCTAATGGAGTAAGCGGGGCAGCCCCCATTACACGTTTTGATTGTTCTAAATTTAAAACGCAATTTGCTTGCGAGGTCAAGAATTATGATGCCGGTAAGTATTTCGATAGAAAAGAAGTTAAAAAGCTTGATTTATACTCTCAGTTTGCCTTAGTGGCTGCTGAAGAAGCCGTATTAGACTCCGGACTTAAACTTGATGAAATCAACAAGGATAAGGTCGGAGTCATTTGGGCTTCGGGTATAGGAGGTCTTGAGACTTTCTTAGTAGAAATCAGTGCCTTTGCTAAAGGGGATGGTACACCCAGGATCAGTCCGTTTTTTGTACCTAAAATGATTTGTGACATTGCCGCTGGGCATATTTCAATGAAATATGGTTTCAGGGGGCCCAATTATGCAACAGTTTCTGCTTGTGCTTCTTCTACTCATGCATTAATTGATGCTTTTAACTTAATCCGTTTGGGCAAAGCTAATGTATTTGTTACGGGTGGTTCTGAAGCTGCCATCAATGAAGCCGGTATGGGAGGTTTTAGTTCTATGCAGGCCATTTCATCTCGAAACGATGAATACAAAACAGCTTCCCGCCCTTTTGATGCTACTCGTGATGGTTTTGTTATGGGAGAAGGTGCCGGTTCAATAATTTTAGAAGAATATGAACATGCTATTAAGAGAGGTGCAAAGATTTATGCCGAATTAGTAGGTGGTGGTATGTCTGCTGATGCTTATCATCTTACTGCTCCGCACCCTGAAGGTGCCGGTGCCGTATTGGTTATGCACAATGTTCTCGAAGATGCCAATCTGAAACCCGAAGACATAGATTATATCAATGTTCATGGAACTTCAACTCCCTTGGGCGATATAGCTGAACCCAAAGCAATTAAAAAAGTTTTTGGTGATCATGCTTATAAACTTAATATCAGCTCAACCAAATCTATGACTGGTCATTTACTTGGTGCAGCAGGGGCTGTAGAAGCAATGGTTTGTATTTTGGCCATCAAGAATGGTTTGGTACCGCCAACAATCAATCATGTTCATCCCGATCCTGAAATTGACAGTAAATTAAATCTTACTTTCAACGTGGCTCAAAAAAGAGATATTAAGTATGCATTAAGCAATACTTTTGGTTTTGGTGGACATAATTCTTCAGTGATTTTCAAAAAATTTGAATAAACAGTTTTGTTAGGCAGGGATTACATCAAACTCTTCTTTCATAAAGAAAAGGCTGTTTGTTATGATTTGAAATCTGTATTAGGATATTTGCCTTTAAAGCCCGACTTGTATCTATCAGCTTTTATTAATAGGGGCCAGCGTTTGGTTGATGGAAATGGCATGGCCTTAAATAATGAGCGCCTTGAATTTTTGGGTGATACTATTCTGAGCACCATAATAGCCGATTATTTATATCATCAATTTCCTTGTAAAGACGAAGGTTTTCTATCGCAAATGCGTTCTTGCATTGTAAAGCGTAAAAAATTAAACGAATTATCTCAAAAAATTGGTTTGGATGAGGCAATTCAAAAATATTCAAATACCAGCAATCCGGGTAAAAATTTTAACGGCAATGTATTAGAAGCTTTGACAGCTGTAATTTACATTGATAAAGGATTTGAATTTACCCATCGTTGGTTAATAAAAAATCTAATTCAAAAACATATAGCTATTGATGAATTGCTTACTACCGAAATAGATTTTAAGAGTAGAATTATAGAATGGGCTCAAAAAAGTCATAAAATCATTCGTTTTGAAAGCAACGAAGATAATTCGGGCAATTCACGCTGTCCGGTATTTATTTGCAGCATTGTAATAGACGGGTTGTTTAAGGGAACAGGAAAAGGTTTTTCAAAGAAGGAAGCCGAACAAAATGCAGCACAATATGTTTTGACGATGGAACATTCTACTAAATTAGGATGATTTTAATATCTTTGAAAAAAACTCCATTGTGGCAAAAAGAAATCTTACATTAGAGCATCAGCCTGAAACTGAGTTTTTATTAGCTGGAATTGTTAGTGCCGAAAATGACTATAAAGTTTGCTGGGCGCTCAACCAAATACTAACTGTTTCCTTAGGACAGGTAGAACCATTGCTAATAAACTCAAGAGGTAAAGAAACAGAATTCCCCCTTTTTTATTATCAAGATTCACTAAGAGTAGATTATTATTTGATTCCAAATAAATCAGGAGCTGTATATTTATTAGATGAATTGAAAAATATCGATTACCTATTAAAAATATCTGATGTTACTGCCATTGAAGTTATCGAAAAATTGAAAAATGCAAGGCTTTTTACCGCAGTATCCCAAATTAAGTACCAACAGCTTAAAATGAAAGCTAAATTGTTTTTTTAGCAGTTAAATAGAGATTTTAATTGGAAGTATTTCTTCTGAAAAAAATGTTTATATTTGATGGAGGGAAAGGTTTCATATCACTATCAATTATTATTATGAAAAAACAGATTTTATTGCTATTTTTAACACTTGCAGGTTTAAATGTATCGTTTGCTTCTAGGATATATTCGAATTTTGATATTGCACGGTGGTATCTTGATTCAAAATATGCATTGGTGGGCTCAGTTATTCAAATTGATACTATCATAATCAATGAAGTTGACTCAACAATTAACGATACCACATTTCTAAGTTACAAATTAATTAAAGAGGTATATAGATTTAGAATGGATTCATGTTTAAAAGCAAGTATTTCCGATTCTGTACTGGTATTGCAATCACCAGAGTTTATTATTGATTATGCAAAGTATACAGAAGTATGCCATTATGTAAATGATTCTTTGATATCGTGTCGTTATTCAACATCTATTCCTAATTGTGACGCAACAAATGGCAGAATAAATTTAAACAAGAAGGTTGTCATCTTTTATGACGATATTAGTAATGGTATCACATATTCTTCAGAGAATTTGGACAGTGATATATTGATATTAAACGAAGTAAATGAAAAAGGTGAATCATATTTCTTTTCTTATTTAATTGATAACAATGCTGACGAAAGTATTTTTATTGGACCTAATCCTTTTAGCCAATATTTGATTATGCATAGTAAACTAGCAAATAATTGCAGCATATCTATCTTCAATTTACAAGGTAAGGCATTTATAGATAAAAAAAGAATTGATAATAACGAGAGTATTTTAGATGTGAGCTTTTTGGAGACAGGTTTCTATTTTTATTCAGTTTATAATGAAGATGGCGCTATTTTAAAAACAAGCGTATTAAATAAAGTTCCATAGATATTCACTTTCTTGTTTTCACCTCCCCTTCGACTCCCCTTCGACTCCCCTTCGACTCCGCTCAGGGTCCGGCTGATCCTCCATCTTCACACCTTCTTCATCTAGCACCTCAGCAACCTAGCAACCTAGCAACCATTTTTCACGATAATAAGATTATCGAAAAATCTCAATATTTATAGGACAACATTATTAAGAAATATTGAATTAGTTAATAATTGTTAAATCCCTTTCAATCACCACTATTAAGCCTATATTTGTATGATGAGAAAATACAGAATATCGGTTTTAATAGGATTAATATCAATTACTTTAATAGCATTGATCTTTCTGCAGATTTATTGGATTAAAAGTGCTATTGAATTGAAGGAAGAGCAATTTGGTTTGTTAGTTAATAAGGCACTTACCGATGTAGTAAGCGATTTAACGGAGGAAGAAACGGCTTATCAAATTATCAAAGAAATGAGTTCGCAATTGCCAGATACTTGCTCTAATAATAATCTAACGAATAATTTTGATAGCATCAGACTCAGCTTTTCTAAATCACAATCTGTTCATGATCATACCGTAAAAAATAAAAGCGATTCGGTCATTCTAAATATTGATAAAGCTGGAAATGTTTTGCCCAGAGCCAATCAGGTTATTACCCGTGCCAACCTGCGAGAAAGTTATGTGAGTAAGGTGAAGGATAAAACCATTTTTGTTGAGAAAATAGTAGATAAACTAATTAGTTATAATCAAAAAATTGAAGAACGTTTAGATACCGCTGTTTTAAAAAAATTAATCGAAAAAGATTTGCGCAATCAAGGTATTTGGCTTGATTTTGAGTATGCTGTTTTGAATCATAATGATAGTGCTGTATTTCAATCTTTTGCTTATCAGAAATCCAATAAAAATTATACTTTTCTAAGACAATTATATCCAGATGATTTGTTAAATGAACCTTATCAATTGCAAGTATATTTTCCCCGACAGATGAAATATTTATTTCATTCTTTGGGTTTTATGGCATTTTCTTCTATTACGCTTACTGCAATAATAGTTATTATTTTTAGTCTAACCATCATTGTTATCATCCGACAAAAAAAGGTATCGGAAATAAAAAATGATTTTGTCAGCAACGTTACCCATGAGTTAAAAACACCAATTTCTACCATATCTTTAGCAGCGCAAATGTTATCAGATAAAAGTATTGCACCCGAATTCAAAAATATAGACAGTTTGTCTGAAATGATTTCAAATGAAAGCAAACGATTGGCTTATATGGTTGAGAAAGTATTGCAACTAGCTGCAAACGATCGTATAAAAGTCAATTTAAAGTTGGTGGAAGTAAATGTGAACGAATTAATAGATAAGCTCTCATCTAGTTTTCGTTTGCAATTAGAGAAACATTCTGGTAAATTAAAATTATATCTGAATGCCGAAAGACCCTTGTTAATGGCCGATGAGGTACACCTTAGTAATGTTTTGAATAATCTTTTTGATAATGCCATAAAATATTGCAATCAGAATCCTGAAATTGAGATATCAACACGCAGCTTTAGAAAAGGGATCATAATAAGCATACACGATAACGGTATAGGGATTCCGAAAGAGCATATCAATCGTATTTTTGAGCAATTTTTCAGAGTACCTACCGGAAATGTGCATAATGTTAAGGGTTTTGGATTGGGTTTAAGCTATGTGAAGAAAATTATTACTGAGCATAAAGGAAAAATAACAGTAGATAGTGTACTTGGAGAAGGTACTCGTTTTAAAATTATATTACCGTTTGGACTAAAAAAGAATGTATGAATACTTTAAAAACTCGTATTTTGTTGGCTGAAGACGATGAAAGTCTAGGTATTTTATTAAATGAATACCTGAAAGCAAAGAACTATGAAACCGAATGGTTTAAAGATGGTGAAAAAGCCTTTAAGAGCTTTCAACGAAATCCCTATGACATTTGTATACTGGATGTAATGATGCCCTTGAAAGATGGTTTTAGTGTTGCCAGAGACATTCGTGAAATCAATAAGGAAATGCCAATAATATTTCTTACAGCAAAATCTATGAAGGAAGATGTTCTGGAAGGTTTTTCTTTAGGTGCCGACGATTATATTACCAAGCCTTTTAGCATGGAAGAATTATTATTGCGCATTGAAGCTATTTTGCGACGAAGTAAGCCAAAAGTTCAAGATCAACAAGTCTACCAGATTGGCAAGTATAGTTTTGATTATGCTCGGCAGCTTTTATCATTTGGGGAACATCAGCAAAAATTAACTACTAAGGAATCAGATTTATTAAAATTGCTGTGCGATAATATGAATTTATTGCTTGATAGAAATGCTGCATTAAGGGCTGTATGGGCAGATGATAATTATTTTAATGCCCGCAGTATGGATGTGTATATAACCAAATTAAGGAAATTTTTGAAAGAAGATCCCGATATTGAAATTATGAACATACACGGAAAGGGTTTTAAATTATTTGTTCAATAGCGGTATTTTTTTTCTTCATTTAACAGCAAGTTTAAATAATTCTGATACCTGCTGAGTGCAATGCTGCCTTTTTTTACCTCACTACAAACAGCGCAACCGGGTTCGTGTGTGTGACTGCAATTATGAAACTTGCAATTTTGTGAGTGCTTAAATATTTCTGGAAAGAAATGATACAATTCTTCTTTTTGAATATCAATGAGTCCAAATCCCCTGATACCAGGACTATCTATAACATATGAATTTTCATCAATTTCAAACATTTCGGCAAATGTGGTGGTATGTTTTCCTAATTTGGTAGCAGTGGAAAGATCGCCAGTTTTTAAATGAAGTAAAGGGCTAAGTGCATTGATAAGAGTTGATTTGCCTACTCCTGAGTTGCCTGTAATAACAGTAATTTTTCCTTTTAAAGCTTTTTTTACTTCTTCAATTCCCGTGTTATTTACACAAGAAACTTCAAAACAGGAATAGGGAACCGACTGATAAATATTTTTGCATTGTTGAAGAGTTTCTAGCTCTTTCTCTTTATAGATATCTGTTTTATTGAATATCAATATAGGCTGAATGCGATAAGCTTCTGCAGTAACTAAAAAACGATCGATAAATTCCAGGGCTGTATCGGGCATTATAATTGTTATTACAATGGCTGCCAAATCAACATTAGCTGCCAATACATGAGATTCTTTTGAAAGATTGGTAGCTTTGCGAATGATATAATTTTTTCTTTCTTCAATTTGAATTACCCATGATGTATCCGTTTCGTTTTGGATATCAACCAAAACTCTGTCGCCTACTGCCAAAGGATTTGTGGTGCGGGTATTTTTTAAACGGTATGAATTTTTTACTTTACATTCTGCAATGCTTCCATCGTTAAGCTTTACAATGGCCGTTTGACCGGTAGATTTTATTATTATTCCTTTGGTTTCCATTTTTAAATAAATTTTAACAGTAACCAATACAAAAATGGCAAGGTGATCATGCTTAGTATGGTAGATATAAATACATTTTCTGTAGCATGTTGTTCATCACCCCCAAATTTTTTAGCCAGAACTACAATAGTTGCCATTGCAGGCATAGCAGCTTCTAATACAACAACCATAATGGCAGTTTTGTCAATATTTAAACCAAGAAAATAATAGAGAAATGCAAATAGAAAAGTAAGTATGATAGGCACTAGAATCATTTTGTTGAGTGAGAATATAAAAACATATTGATGTTTTAGAATATTTTTTATGTTTACTTGAGCCAGCATTCCTCCAATATAAACCATGGATAGAAATATGGTAGTGTGCCCTAATGATGATAATGGTTCAAAAATAATATTTGGAATAGGGATTTTAAACATTAAAAAGAGAAATCCTGCAGAGAAGGCTATAGTATTAGGATTTATAAGATGTTTAATATTTTCCTTCCAATCGTTATTTTTATTTTTGTTAAATAAGTATACCCCAAAAGTCCACATAATTGAATCGGCAGCCACTTGATAAATTGATGCATATAACAAACCTCTGGCACCAAAAATAGAGTTTATTAAAGGAAAACCTAAGAATACTATATTACCAAACATGGTATGTACAATATGAATGGTAGACGTTTCTGAATTCAGTTTTTGAATTTTTGAAGAAAAGGTAGCTGCAAAGTATAAAGCAAAAACAGCCACATAAGTAAAAATAAAAACAGCAAAAGAGCTTTTAATGATATCGGGAGTCATATTCACAGATGCCAAAGTTGTGAATATTAGAAGAGGCATTGTTATTTCAAAGATTAACTTAGCAATGGAAGCATTGATATCTGAAGAAATAAGTTTTGATTTCAAGGCAATAACCCCCACACATACTAGGATCATAAGAAATAGAATTTGGTTTGCAATCAATTCAAATCCTGTCATATTAGTTTATAATTTTTATTTGTAAATCATCTACCCAGCAATTGTTTTCTCCAGGATACCATATATAAATATTCAAAATAGCATTTTTCGAAAATATTTTAGAGAAGGATGCCTTAGTACTCATTATTGTCCATTCCTTAGTTTCACTTGTCATATTATAGCCCTGCCAATTCATTGGTTTTCCGGGTTCTTCGACTATTAATACAATAGCGGCTTTATTGTCTTGTTTTCTCTCGTATTTGAATACACAATCTATTTTTACTTTAAATGTTTTAATGGTATCGGTAAGAAAAGAATGAATGTTTATTTTTTTAGCTGGTGTAAAAGGATGTTTTTGGTTGAGGCGGTAGGATTGTTTTCCGGTATAGGAGTCGTGCAAACTTAATCCATCCCAGTCACCAGTCCATTTGTTATCGGCTTTTTCAAAGTTTTGTTTGTACATAAAAATATTGGGTACACGTTTTTTAAAAACAGCAAAAATTCTTTTTAAGCTTGCAATAGTATCGCTATTTTTTATAGGAATGTGTTTCCATTGAATACTAATTTTTTCACTTATATATGAGGGCATGCTGTTTTCAAAACGAATTTGACGGATTAAATGTTCAGTGGAATCATTATATATGTCTGTTAAGAGCGGGTTGATAAAGAATTCGGATAAACCTTCAGAAAATGCAAACCTGCGAATTTTGTTTTTTTCATCTTTATAAAGAATATGAAACAAAGCACCTTTGAATAGAAATTTATTCAATTTGTATAATGATGTATTTGAAAAATCAATATCGGCCATTAATAATCCATCATTAATAGCGGGCACATCGAACCATTTTCCCCACTTTATGGTATCGGTTTCAATTGTTGTTATAGGTAAAAATTTTGTTGTATCTGATTTTTTGAATATCACATAGCCAGGTTTTTTTATACTGATATCGTAGTGATTTACTATCGAAAGAAAAGTAGTTGGAGTGCTGTTTAATAGGTATCTGTTATCGATATCGGCAAAATCGCTTCCTTGATTGTCTTTATTGATTTCCCATAAGATGTACTCAGGTCTTTGATTGCTACAATAAAAGCTTGCATTAATGCTGTCTAATGTATTGTTAAAAGCCAGATGATGTATAGTGGGTCGCATTTTCCAATTGAAATTGTTGGCAACAATATAACTTAAATCCCAGGGAATTATATCGATACTTTTATTGGCTATTATTTTTCGGGTAGTGCTATCAAGTTTATTATGGTTTAGTGAAGCAATGGAAGCTTTTAAGCCGTCATTTTTCTGTTTATTAAATTGAAATGTTGATTCATAAAAATAGTTAATACCCATAATATCAATTCTGTATCCATCATAATTCATTAGGTGCGGGATATTCAAAAGAAACGATAATAATGAAACACTAATGAGTAGATAAGATATTTTCTTTAATTTTATCACTATTATCATGGTAGAATATATCATAATGATGGCAGCAAACAAAGATTTTACGTGCGAACTGTCTTGACGAAGCATACCATGTTTCCAGAGTAGGAAAACACTGAGAATAATTAGCAAATAAAAAAACAAGCTCTTTTTTGTGTATTGTACGAAAGGAATAGCTAAAAAACTAATGATTGAAATGGCCAATAATACATAATTATTAACAGGAAAAAGCGCAGAAGAATCATTAAAACCTGTCATAATAGTGAACCACGATGAAATATAATGAATTATATATAAGAACTTTCCGGTTAATAAATAGCCTGTAAGAAACAAAAGAGAGATAAATAGAGCAGCATATAAAAGAGAAACTTTAAATTCTTTTTTCCACAAGAGATATAAGTGAAATATACCTAAAATAGCAAATGCTGCTATTCCGATAGAGGATTTAATATAACAACCCGCAATAGAGAATGCATAAGCAATCAATAGCAGTGGATAAATGGAATTTTTGCTAATAATTAAAGCTGTAAGCAAGCAAATGCCCATGATATAATTGTCGATGGAAGCATTAAAAAGCAAGATGAAAAGCAGAATAAGGAAAGAATAATTTTTAGCGAGTTTATTATAAATAGACGAAGTATATAAAAATAGGCTTGCAAAAGTTATTCGGGTAGCAAAAGTAAAGATGAGTGCTATTATCGCGTTATTGCCATAATCTAAAGGAGCTTTAATAAAACCTAAAGGCCCATAAGTAAAGTATATGGTATTAAAAACAGAGGCATCATTAGCTAAGAGGAAGTTTAAAGCCCAATAATAGGAGTAATCAAGACCGGATGAGAAATAAAAGAAAAATTTTGGGCTGGTAATAACTATTATGAAACAGAGAATAAAAACGCTGGTAAATCTTGACTTGTTGAGATTGATCCAATTAAAAAAAAACTTCATTGTTCTGGTGTTTTGGTAAAATAACATTGGATGCTGCAAATATCCTAATAAAAGTTAAAAAATGTAGTAAGATGACTAAAAATATTGTTATTTTGGCACATTCATTAATTTTGCTTAATAATATTAAATTATGTTGAAGGACATTATAATGCATAAAAGAATACGCAAAGCTCTGTTATTAATTATATTAATTGGCGGAGGTTGTATTTTTATCAGCTCGGCAGATACTGAATTCAAGATTTTGAAGAGTATTGATATTTATATCAATTTGTTTAAAGAGGTAAACGCATCATATGTAGATACCATTGATCCTGAAGATTTTACTAAAAAAGGTATAGATGGCATGTTGGAATCGTTAGATCCTTATACTACCTATATTCCTGAATCGGAGATGGATGATTTTAAATTTCTTACTACCGGACAATATGGTGGTATTGGGGCATTGATCAGAAAGGAAGGGGAATTTTCAGTAATTGCAGAACCTTACGAAGGCTTTCCTGCAATGAAAAGTGGGATACGGGCAGGAGATATTGTGTTAGAAATAAATGGAAAAAGTATAAAAGGGCTTAATGTTTCAAAGGTAAGTGAATTGCTTAAGGGCAGTCCGGGTACCGATGTAATTCTTACAATACAGCGATATGGACAAGAGGAATTGCTTAAGTTCAGCGTTATCAGAGAAAAAATTACCATTCCAAATGTACCGTATTATGGTGCAATGAAAGATAGTATTGGTTATATACGATTGAGCAATTTTACGAGCGATGCAGCCAAGGAAGTCAAGGAAGCACTTCAGGAATTGAAAACTAAGAATGGGATACACTCATTGATTCTGGATTTGCGTAATAATCCGGGTGGTTTATTGATAGAAGCAGTAAGAATTGTAAATCTTTTTGTGCCAAAAGATATTGAAGTGGTTGCTACCAAAGGAAAGGTTAAGCAATGGAATAGTTCGTATAAAACAACCGACAGCCCATATGATTTGAAAATTCCATTAGTGATATTGGTAAATAGAGGTTCGGCCTCAGCATCAGAAATTGTAGCCGGAGCCATTCAGGATTTAGATAGGGGAGTGGTGATTGGGCAACGTACTTTTGGTAAAGGATTGGTACAAACTACGCGTCCCTTATCTTATAATGCGCAGTTAAAAGTTACTACAGCAAAATATTACATTCCTAGTGGTCGTTGTATCCAGGCCTTAGATTATTCTCATAAAAAAGCAAACGGAGCGGTTGAAAGCATTCCCGATTCGCTTATTAGGGCTTTTAAAACGAAAGGTGGTCGAACCGTTTATGATGGTGGTGGTATCAAACCCGATGTTGTTCTGCCAGTGGATTCTTTTGGTACATTTACTGCTAATTTATATGCAAAAAATGTATTTTTCGATTTCACGTCCCGCTTTCTTTCTGCTAATAAAAGTATTGAAACTGTTGAAAAATTTGAGATTACAGAAGGTATTTATCAGCAGTTTATTGATTTTGTGAAGGAGAAGAAATTTGATTATCAATCAGAAAGTGAAAAAATCTATGAGAAATTGGTGGCCAAAGCTAAGGAAGAGAGGTATTTTGATGGTAACGAAAAGCAATTTGACGTTTTGAAGTCGGCTATTTCCCACAGTGTGGAAAAAGATTTGCAAACATTTAAGCCAGAAATATCTCAATTACTAAGAGAAGAGATTGGTGCGGCCTATTATTTTCAAAAAGGAAGGATATTAAGTAGTTTCAAAACAGATAAGGAGTTGCAGCATTCGCTTAATTTGCTGGCTAATAAAAAGGAAATAGACTTATTACTAAGAACAGCGCAATAAAGGTGATTAATATCAACATTATTAGTGATCAATATCACCCTATTTGAAAATTTAATTTTCGAAAAAAGAAGTAAAATTACACTTCATTTCTAGTTAATATTTTTAGGGCTTAATTTGGGGTTGTCGTTTCGGCAGCCCTTTTTTATTGCAAATGAACAATGAAAAGAGTATTTTTGTTATTATGGGTTAAAAGTATAATATGATACTAGAAGAGAAACACGAAAAATTAAAAAACTTGCTGAGCGAAATGGGCGAAGTTGTAGTAGCTTATTCAGGGGGTGTAGACAGTGCTTTTTTATTAAAAGTGGCTGTTGATGTATTGGATGATAAGGCATATGGAGTTTTGGCCGTATCAGCTACTTATCCATCAAGGGAGTTTGAAAAGGCAAAAGAAGTGGCGGCGCATATTGGAGCCCGAATAAAAATAATAGAAAGTAATGAATTGGAAGATGAAAAGTTCCGATCTAATCCAGTTGACAGATGCTATTTTTGCAAAAGTGAATTGTTTAATGAAATTTTGAAGGTAGCAAAAACTGGAAGCTATAAGAATCTTGTAGATGGCTCTAATCAAGATGATTTGGGAGATCATCGACCTGGTATGAAAGCCTTGCGGGAATTAGGAGTAAGAAGTCCCCTTCAAGAGGCTCAAATGACCAAACAAGACATAAGAGATTTATCTAAACAATTGGGATTGCCTACATGGGACAAAGATTCATTAGCTTGTTTATCATCTCGTTTTCCTTATGGAGAAAGCATTGATATTAAGAAACTAAAAATGGTTGATGAAATAGAAAATTT
>JFJP01039280.1_pt1 | contig 13927 bp, 9 predicted proteins | sample 431651 | NCBI WGS metagenome assembly JFJP01 (sample SAMN02602958, study PRJNA72255) | Microbial mat metagenome, whole genome shotgun sequencing project. | biome: fresh water; feature: sink hole; material: water; isolation source: purple microbial (photo- and chemosynthetic) mats found in... | reverse complement strand
AACTGACATTATAAAAAATTTGAATATTTCTTTATAAAAAAATTACATTTGTGTTTTAACATTATAAAATAATACGTATATTTGCCATCACAATTAACTAAATTATTTATCACTTAATTAACCCAATTATGGCAAGTATTTCTGAAACCGGACACGCCAAAAACGTGGCAAACTTTGAAAGTTTAATTACTTCAATCGCAGCTTATGGTACAAGCTACAACCCGTCGAAAGACAGTATCAAACTTCCCGCTTTACAAACCCTTCTCACAGCTTCAAAAGAGTCATTAAACGCCTTAAACATTGCACAATCTGCATATTCCAATGCAGTGGCAGCACGTGAATCCGCGTTTGAACCTTTTAGCAAACTTATTACTCGTGTGTATCCACAGCACTAAGTACATCTTATTTCAGTAAATTCTTATCAATAAATTGTGGTAATAGATTTTTGAGTAGTGATACTTCTGTTTTGTTTACGTTGTTTATGGCATAGGTGAGCCATTTTTGTGGGTCAATATCATTTTTGGTGCAGGTGGCAAAAAAGCTGTAGAACATTGCAATATTTTTGGCAGCATCGTGCGATCCGGCAAAGAGATAATTTTTCCGACCCAGTGCCAGTGGACGAATAGAATTCTCGACCAAGTTACTATCAATTTCCAGCATTCCATGAGTCAAATAATTTTGCAGACTAATCCAACGGTTTGCGCAATAATCAAAAGCTTTTCCGATAGGACTTTTGGGAGTTACTTTGCTCCTCTGTTGATGTATGTACTGTCCTATCTCATTGATAATGGGTAGTGATTTCTCCAACCTTAGCGCGTGTCGCTGCTCGTGTGACATGGCCGATTCTCTGGCTAGTGCCTCAATAGCATATAATAATTGAATGAGTTTCATTACATGCGATGCTCTTTGCTGGTCATTTTGAAGCGCCTGCTCAAAATACCGCCTGGCATGTGCCCAGCACGAGAGATGTGTTATGTTTTGTAAAGATGCCAAATAGGTATAGCCAGCGTATCCGTCGGTTTGCACATAGCCTTTGAGGGTCAACAAATCATCGATTGGACCATTAGAAGAACGACTTTTATAATACTCGAAAAGTACTGATTTTGACAATGCGCCATAGCGCACCCACATGTAGCCCGTATGACAGGCACCTGGCTTATCTTTATCCTGCACCTTTATGGGCGATTCGTCTATCATTTGATATATTTCACTAAACACATGCATTCGGTGAACGGCATAAAGTGGATGCAATACCTCGGCTCCCAGTTTTACCCAAGAATCTAATGTGGAACTTGGCAAAGGAACACCCATTTGTATAATTCGCTTAAGTATGCGGTACAAAGGCAGATGGTAAATGTATTTGTCTGTAAAAATCATTGACAATAATGCCGAACTGGCCATGCATTTGGGGATAGGGCGATCTAATTTGGCAATTACTTGTTTTTGTTTGCAATCCTGATCTTCTTTGCTGATATATTTAGGACGAATAATGCGGTTGATGTGTAGTTTTGCAGGGGTATAATCCAACTCTTCTGTTATTTCTTTGCCAATACATACCATATCGGTAGTATTTTCAATAGGCTCTATAACAGTTTCCATAACAGGTAAATGAGCTGGCAATGCCATGCGACCTTGATGCTCTTTTTTAGGCTTTTTGCGCTCGTATGCCACGCGAATAAGCTCTCGTTCAGCTTTAATCGCTTGAGCTATTTCTGCAGCCTTAGGCTCAAATTCAATCGTCAACTGCTCTGCATTCATTACGGATACAAAGCGCTCCCGTTTCGAGCCAAAGATTAGCCTTCTAAGTTGTTCGTTTTGAAACTTAATGGCCTCAATGTCGGTTGTGAGTTTTTCGATAGATGCATCTTTGTCTAAAATAATGGCATCTTTTTCAACAAGATCACACTCCAATGCAGCAATTTTATCTGCCATGGATTTGATTAAAAGAGTATCTATTTCTTGTTGTTTTTGCATGTACAAATATACAACAAAACCATTGATTTACAAAGGAATTGAGCCTGTTTTTCGTTGAAAAAATCACTCAAATTTAAACCTGCTTTTTCTCTTCATCTGTGTAAATGAAAGCCCCTCGAGAAGCATCAAAAGCTCTTCTCTTTTTAGTTGTTTCAATGGTTCGTTATGAGCAGTAAAGCTATACCTCCCACGCTCTAAGCGCTTATAAAAAAGGGCAAATCCATCACCATCCCAATAAAGAAGTTTGATATGAGTGCGAGTTTTATTTAAAAAAATAAATAAATCGCCTGAAATAGGGTTCTTTTTAAGATGATTTCTTACAATTCCAGCTAATCCATCGAAGCCGTTTCGCATATCAACGGAACTGCAACACAGAAAGTATCGCAAGTTTACACTTAGTCCCAACATTTATCCGTAAATTTTTAGGCATAGACCACTTGGGAATGTCAACTCAACTTGTGGAATTAGGGATGTAACTTTCCGTGGTTCGTTACTTTTTAAAATTTCATTGGAACTGCTGATTTCAATAAACTCTGGTTGTTTGTCTGAAGTCGTATCGGTGGTTCTCAACTTTCTGGTCCAATACTCCAACCTACCCTTGGGAATACCTACTAAACCCGAATACTCTCTAATTGATACACCACTGCTTCGCCATCCTGACACATAGGACTGCATTTCTTCAATATGCTTCTCTGTTTTCATAACAATTCTAACTTTTTTATTACAAAAGTAGAGTCAATTATGAAACTGTAAAATATGCGGTTAGATGGGGGGATACCCCGCAGGTGTTATTCTGAATGCCAATACAGGTGTTATTAGCGGAACACCAAGTGTTTTATTGGCACAAACTAATTTCACTATTACAGCAACAAACACAGGTGGAAGCACTCAGGGTACATTTACATTGACAGTAAACGACCCTGCGTCTGGTGCAATTATTTACAATCCGGCAAGTTTTGTCGCAACCAAAGGGGTAACGGCAATTAGTGCTTCGCCTGTTAATGCAACGGGATTAAGCGGTTTCAGTATTAATCCGGCATTACCTTCGGGGTTAACTATCAGCCCCACAACCGGAGTTATTAGCGGAACGCCAAGTGTTTTATTGGTACAAACTAATTTTACAATTTCAGCAAATAAAGTAGGTGGAGGAAAAGCAACCGGCACTTTCAGATTGACTGTAAACGATGCTGCACCAACCATGTTGCAATATGCACCGGATTCGATAGTATGTTTGCGGAATTACACGAAGGTAAATTTAATAGCCATTGTTTCGGGTGAAAATATCACCTATACAGTACTACCAAATTTACCTGCTGGATTATTCTTAAATACAACAAAAGGAACTATTTCCGGAAAATGTCAGGCTGCTTTTGCTAAAACAAAATATATAGTAAAGGCTTCGAATACAGGTGGATTTATAACGAAAGAAATCTCCATCGAAAGTCTGTCATTTAGCAGTTTTACTTACAAACAAAACCCATTATCAGTATATAAAAAACAAACTGTTTTAGACGAACCTTCGGCATTTTACGGTAAACGCAATTACAGTATTACTCCCGATTTGCCTTTGTCATTAAATATAAATCCTTCAACAGGCATAATTTCAGGGATTGCAACTGAATTGGCTGATAATAAAATATTTACTATTAAAGGTTATGGCGATTTCGATACCATAAGTTGCGAACTGCGTATAACAATTAAATTACCAGAGATTAAAGCTGAACTAACGCAAACGCTTTGTTTTCCTGCTATTATTTCGGATATTGTAATCGAAATCCCAGCCGGTTATGAGGCAAAATGGTGGTCGAAAGCAGCTGGAGGGGATGTATTGAACAACACGACTAAACTTGTGGATGGTTCTACTTATTTTGTGGAAACTTATGATTCGGAAACAAATCAGAGTTCAACATCTCGCTTGGCAATAAAAGTACAGAATTCACCTGAAATTGACAATACAATTCAGACTGAAAATGAGGAAATTAAATACGATAGTGATTTAAAAACTTTCCGTGCCTGGACGCAACAAATTGATGGTGGAAAATACACTTGGCGATTTATGGATGATACAGAATTGGACGGCTATGAAGTTGATATTCCCATTGAAAACAAAGTGGATTCGAATAGGGTGAAAATTATGCTAGTTGTTCTGAATAAATATGGATGTATGCGTGAGATTAATCGAAACATTCCAATAGTTCCCGACGAAATACCAAATACATTTACACCAAACAACGATGGTATTAACGATTTGTTTATGAAGGGCTTTGATATAGAGATTTATAACCGCAATGGAATAAAAATCTTTGAAGGAGTAAAAGGCTGGGATGGCCAATACAAAGGAAAGGTGGTTTCTAACGGCACTTACTTCTACAATGTAATAATCCACAAAGGGAAACAAACTATTAAAAGAACTGGCTTCGTTACTGTATCAAGACAGTATTAGTTAATATGAGGAAAATAATATTTAGTCTTATGTTGCTCCAAACAATAATTGTTTTTGGTCAGGTAAATCCGCAATTAATAAATTTTTGGGACAATACATATTTGATAAATTCGGCTTCGGTAACACCAAAGTACATGTCTGAGTTTATAGTGTCGAACCGCAGTCAGTGGGTTGGTGTGCAGGGTGCTCCCAAAACGATGATGTTTACTGGATCCTATTGTAATACTGATTTTACGTCGCAAATCGGAGCGAAAATTGTAAGCGATAAAATAGGGTATTCGGATATTACTGCTGCCTCTTTGATTTATTCGTATTATATCGATTTCGCATTTTCGCGCTTATCGTTTGGATTAACAGGCAATTATACAAATTTTAATTTTGACCCTACCAAAATAACTTCATTTGAGATAAGCGATCCTTACCTAAATTTTGCTTATGAGGTAAAAAACAAAATCAATTCAGATGTTGGGATTGAATATACTGCCAGAACTAGCAAAATAGGGCTGTCGGCAGTAAATCTGTTCGATTTATTTTCGAATAAAAACAATTTTAATCAAAATATAAATTATTTGTACTATGTTTACCGTTCACAAAACGATGCCCTTTTTAACTTAGGTTATGGGTTGGCGCTTATAAACAATAGATTCAACACGCAACTTGAGTTTAATATTAACTCATATATACGTTACGATTTGGACGAGCTTCCTATTCAACTAGGGGTTACCATACGTACTTGGAACCAGTATGCTTTTAATGGCGGTTTATATCTGGGCGAAAATATTAAAATCCTGTATACTTTTGAGTTAAATCGTAGTGATTTTGGTCAGCAAACAAATGGCACACACGAGCTTATGTTGCGGTATCGTATCAACAGAGCTCGAAACTGGGGCAGCAAAAACTATTTTGAGAATTTACTATTTCACTATTGATTCAACATATTTACTTTATGGTTTCCTTTTTAACTCCTTTAGCAAAACTAATTTTTTGAGTTTTTCCAAAAATATAATTTCCACTAAGTGTTATCGCTGAGCTATTGGCATCATTAATTTTCACAAAAGTATTGGTGGTGGTGTTTGGAATGCAATTTTCGACAATGGCATTTTTCACGCCGTTCAACTCTATAAATACACCAGCATTATTGGGTGCTTGTGAGCCAGTGAGTTTATCAAGATTTAGATTTTCAATACTGCTGAATGTAAAGGCATTGCGCCACAGTGGTTCAACATTTTTATTGTCCCAATTTATTGACACATCGTTCATCGTCAAGGCATTTACATTCACAGCATAGAATGCATCATCAGCACGCTTTTCGGGATAATTTTCAGGATGCATGAATAATTGTACATTTTTGAGTTTAATATTTTCTAGTGGATGTGACGCATCGAAACCTTCTAACTTAGAAGTACCTTCACCATGTGCAATGATATTTTCAAAACTGACATTACGAATGATACCAATCTTAGATTTTGGAGTGCGCTGACGTACCACTAACCAAATGGGGTCGGCATTGCCCCACCAAAAATAATCGCGGCGTTTGAGCTCCATAGCGATGTTAGAGAATATGATGTTTTCAGCTATTGCACCATCTCTGATAACAATGCTTAATCCTCTATTAGAATCGCGCACCACGCAATTATTAATGGTAATATAACGGAAGTCGGCATGGCTCTCAGTACCCAGTTTGATAGCTGTGGAAGATGATTGAAAGATACAGTTGGATACAGTTATGTTTTCGCAAGGACGTGATACCCCAAGAGTATTAGTAGTTTTAAGAACTAAAGCATCATCGCCTGTTTCGATAATGGAATTGGTGACTGTCACGTTTTGGCAACCGTCAATATCAAGCCCATCGGCATTGACTCCATTTTTCATATCGGAAGCAATGTAGATATTGTCTACAAAAATATGATCGGACCAACGAAGGTGAGTTGTCCAGAACTGTGAATTTACCAATCGAATATCGCGCAAAGTGATGTAACTACATTCTTCTAAATAAAGCATACACACATAAGGTTTTATATGTTTATAACCTATCATGGGTATTCCTATTTTTCGAGCATTTTGGTAAGCTTGACCCATGAAGTCATCGTTCCAAGTAACGTTCACTACATCGTGAGCTGCACAACCATTGATAGTACCTTTGCCCATGATGCTGATATTTTTAGCTCCACGAGCATAAATTAGAACTGGGATGATATCGCCACTGTTGTTCTGGCTCAATTTGTAATCGTTGGAATCTCTGCTGGCAAATAAAGTCGCACCAGCTTCGAGATATAGACACACATTGTCTTTAAGCACAATATTCCCCGATTTATAATTTCCTGCTGGGAAATAAACTCGTCCGCCGCCCGATTGATAGCATTTGTCTATGGCGGCTTGAATTTTCGGCGTAGAAATTACCGAACTGTCAGAAACAACTCCAAAATCCAATACGTTGAAATCCGTAGAATTAGATGCATTAGTGCTGATAATTGACAGAACTAAAAAGAATGTGAATGTTAGTTTTTTCATTGATTAAATATATTTAAAATTCTGATTATTAAATTGATGTATTATTTTACGTGATTGAATTTATTTATTCTATTGCCACAACACTTTAAAGTTGACCTGAAAAAGCAATTAAGTAAATAAGTAATTTTTTTCATACATAAAAAAAAAACGATAGCTCTTTAACAATTACCAACAAAAGTATATCTGAAATATTTTGTGAGTTTTAATTGAATTACTTTTTAAAATTAAATTCTTTTACCAAACCACCTACAGATACTTTGAATTTGCCATTTTCGAGAATTTGCACTCCATTTTTATCTGGATAAGCTAAATCTTGTGGACGAATGGTAAAAGTGAATGTTTTTTGTTCCCCTACTGGTATCAATGCTTTTTCGGCATGTTTCAGTAGCTTATTGGGGCGTGTAATAGTTCCAATTTCATCTGAAATATACCAGAGCACTGCTTCTTGCCCATCAACACTTCCAATGTTTTTAACTTTAACTGTTGCAGTTATGGTTTGAGATGAGTTGTTTATTAGTGTGTCGCTTAACTGTAAGTCAGTATATTCGAATTGGGTATAACTCAATCCATGCCCAAAAGGAAATAAGTTTTTCTGGGTTTTATCCTCGCGCCAATAGATGTTGAATTCAGATGGTTTGTAGTAGTACGGAATCACATGGCCGGCAGAGAATGGATAAGTAAAGGCTAGTTTGCCAGACGGATTGACTTTGCCAGAAAGGATATTGGTAATGGCTTCGGCGCCGCGTGTACCAGGATATCCAGCAAATAAAATAGCTGAGACTTTACTTGCTTGCTGCGTGAATAGCCTTGGACGACCTTCCATCAGTACGATCACCACCGGTTTACCTGTTTCTATGGCCGCATCCATCAAGTTCAGTTGGTCTTGGTCCAGTGTGAGGTCGTTGATATTTCCCATAAACTCGCTGTAGGGCTTTTCGCCTACTGCAAGTACTATTAGATCTGATTTTTTGGCTTGACATATAAATTTACGGCGTTCTTTGTCCGTGTTTATTCCTTCGGCAGATAAAAGATTTACATGCTTAGCGCCGAACTCATTGGCCATAGCAGTGTACAAGGTTTTCATGGTGGCAGGTTGTAACTCTTCTGACGCGCCCATCCAGTCGTATGACCATGGGCCATTCATCATTTTCTTAGAATTAGCACCTATACCTGCCAATGCAATTTTTTTTGTGCCGAGCAATGGTAAAAGGTTTTCATTTTTGAGCAGTACGATGGATTCTTCAGCTACTAGTTGTGAAATATCTTGATTTTTTTCTTTGTTTACTTTGGAAAGTAATTCGCGTGATGGATATGGATTATCGAACAATCCTAAGTCAAATTTGAGTTGTAAAATCCTTTTTACAGAAGCATCAATGCGTTGCTCCGACAATCTTCTTTCCGCCATCAGTTCTTTTACATAGCGTATAAAATCGTATGCATTGCAAGCCATGTACATGTCTATCCCAGCGTCAATAGCACGGAAAGTTCCTTCTTTTTGTGTTTCGTTGGTGTGATGCATCATCACCAGCCGTTCGATGTCTTTGATATCCGTAACAGCCACGCCTTTAAATCCAAGTCGCTGACGGAGCAAGGTGTCGAGAAGGAATTTTGAGCCGTGTACAGCTTCGCCATTGAGTTCACCGCTATTAATCATCACTGTCTTCACTCCGCCATCGAAGGCTGTTTTGAAGGGTGGAACAAAATACTCCCAAAGTGCTTGCATAGGTATTTCGGAGGGTGAGCGGTCATAACCATATTTTGGGTCGGAATAGCCAATGAAGTGCTTGGCACATGCGCTCAATTTGGCTGGTGCTATTTCGGGGCAATTTTCATAAGCCTGAATATAAGCTTTGCCCATGGTGGCACAGAGGTAAGGGTCTTCGCCAAATGTTTCATACAGTCGAGGCCAGTATGGGTTTTTACCCACATCTAGAACGGGCGCAAAGTTCCACGACAGACCTACGGGGGCTGTTTCTATTGCCGTAACTCGAGCTACATTTTGTGCCATGGCTGAGTTAAAACTACAAGCCAACATGAGGTTGTGCGGAAAAATAGTTCCTTCGTTGATATAATTAGCACCGTGTACATGGTCAATGCCTATGATAAGTGGAATTTTCAGGCGAGTTTCTTCTACAGCCAATTTCTGAATGGCGGTGATAAAAGCAAACCATTTTTCGTAATTGTCGCTTCCGCTAAGGAAAGATCCCACATGATAACGCTGTATGGCATCCCTGAAATTTTCTACATTTAAATCTAAGGATTTAGACCCATCTAGAGTAATGGTGCTGAAACACATCTGTGTCATTTGTCCCAGTTTTTCGTCCAATGTCATTACGGAAACCAAGGAGTCGATGCGGGTCGAAGGTGCACCTGCATATAGACACTTTGGGCTGATAACCAATAATACAAACAGGCAGAGATTAAGGCATTTATTTTTTGTCATGACTTTGTTTTTACTTTATATCACTAAGAATTTCTTCTTTTTTGTTTTTAAAAGAGATTATATTCTTTTCGTCACTTAAGACTCTTTTTTTTCCATTCCAAATAAACTCACCAGTGACTCCTTTCGGTAAAGAAATTTCTGCAACAATGCCATTTTTGCCTTTACGCTCGAGCCTCACTTTAATCTCACCTTGTGGATGTGGCATGGAAGCATTTACATTATGGAGCTTTCCAAGAGCAGGAGCAATGCGCACTCTCGCAAAGCCCATTTCCATGGGTCTGATTCCACAGACAGTTGCCAAGAAATCGTAATTAGGACTTGCACTCCATGCATGACAATCGCTGCGTGAGGGTTCGGCATTCTCAGGGAAGGTGCTTAGTCCTAATGCTAAGGCATCTTGCCACACAGACAGAGTAGAAAGGTATTCATCAGCCATTCCTGTATGATTCAAAGCTCGTGTAAGGTAAAAGCGGAAATACAAACTGGCTTTTATCAAGGAATCGTTATTCAAAATATTCTTCATTACAGAAGTTTGTAATCTCGGTGGAATGGTATTGGTCAGTATCCCGAAGATATTTGCATGTTGACTGAAAACGGTTTTTTGCGGCGTGTCCGCAAGTATATTTCCCTCTAAGTCCCAGCATTGGAAAAATACAGCAGAGCTAATTTTATCTGCTAATTTCTGGTAGTATTTAGCTTCAATGGGCTTGCCCATAGTTTGAAATATAGCCGACGCTTGCTGTAAAGTATAGACATATTGCAAAGTATTAATGGAAGAACCGCCTTCCACCGTACCAACAGGAACTCCGCCTGTCATAGTTTTCATGTTCCATGACCATTGCTTTGTCCAGTCCACAAAATGCCAATATGGTGTGCCTCCCAGAATTCCAGTTTTGGGGTCAATTTTATTTTCATACCAGTCGAGCACGCCTATTATTCCGGCGTAAAATTGTTTCACAAAACCCAGGTCTGGTCTATGCATCATATAGTCATATATCATGCTTACCCAGTAAAGAGAAAAACCTGGAATTACCTGCGGAGTAGTAGAAGGATAGCGACTTAACAGCAAGCCATCGCTAATGCGGGAGCTATTGAGCATAAAGATAGCCTGTTTCATCAAGCGGTCATCTCCAGTCATGTATAAGGAAATAAGTGCTTGAATACGTGTATCTCCAACGTATTGTAGCCGCTCATAATATGGGCAATCCATGTAGGTGTCCATGGCACATAGTCTTGCGGTGCGCCAAGACACGTCCCAAATTTCTTTAAGAGAGCTATTGTCAGATGTAAATGTTGCTGCAAGATTAAAAGGATACCCTACTGCAAGTTGACTTAAATCGTTAAGGACCAGTTCTTCATCTGTAGTTGTGATATTCAATTGTACATACCTATAAGTGCGGTAGTTGAGAGGTTTGAAAAATCTGTTTTCACCACCGTCTGGTAGAAACCGATCCTTCAAGCCCTTAGCAGTTTTATTATCAATTTCATTTCGGTTTCCCTTTCGCCAAAGGCTGTCCACCAAGGCCTCGCAATAAACGAATTCTATTTTTGAACCTTTGCCTTTGCTTACCAGCAACTGAGGATAAGCGTTAATTATAGAAGTTTCGTCGAGCAAAATTTCCACCTTACTATTGGGAGCAATAATCAATGTCTGTTCTCCACTCAAAAAACCGTTGCTGATAGGGACAGTAGAACGTCTAATGCTTGTAAATCGCTGCTTGCGTTCTTCAAGCATGGGAATCATCCGAGGTACCAAAGTCCAGTCGGCACCACTGCCTATTCCTTTTGGTAAACCCATTTCTAGCTCTTTGGCTTTCCCCCAATTGAGATTTTCATTGATTTGCCAATCCCAATTGTACTTTGAAGCGTCAAACGAATCTCCCTGTCCTACTACCATGTATTCACGCATATCATCGCGAGTCATTCGAAGTGGTGTGATGGATTTATCCTGTAATACTTTCCAAGTGGAGTTGGTGTTCAATACTTTTTCATTCTCAGAGTTGCCTTGCAAAATGAAAGCTGTTTTTATTGTAATCTGGTTAACAGCTTTTACTTCGCCCATGTTCCAGACCATTGCCGAGACAATATTTTTACCTTCAAAAAGATAGGGAGCTAAATCAACAATGTCGTAGAACCAATTTCCTGCATCACCAAGTGCTGGACCAGTGGTTACATAATTTCCGTTCACAAACAATCGATATTTATTGTCAGCAGAAACACGAATTTGAAACTCCTTTGGTTTTTCAGTCATGATAAATACTTTCTGAAAGTGAAAGACGCCATAATCAGTCAAACTAACATTGGGGCAACTTATCCATTTTGCATCCCACACATAATTAAAGTTAGCATAGGAACTTGCAATAATGAATAAAAAGTATAAGGAAAATAAAGTGAATTTTTTCATTGTGATTTATTAAAGAAATTTCTTTTGATGATTTCCTGATGTGAAAATCTATAATTCTTTACAATATCGGAATTGTCATTTTTTGATTGGCAATTCCGGCACCATAAGTGATACTATTTCCGATACAGGCAACTCGGGTTTGAGATTGAACACCTAAGTTGAAAGACAGAATACAAAAGAGAATTAAATAAAACGGTTTCATTCTGGGATTTTTATTATGCTTAGTTGATAAAAAAAATACTAATGCTGATTTTTGAAGTAATATCGCTTTTTGAAGTTCTATATTTCTTCTTGTAAGTGTGATTTCCCCTCACGCTTTTCTATGTAAATCTTAGCTGTTTTAGAAAGATAAATATTCCTTTTTAAATTACCAATAGAAATTACAAAAGTGCCATCTTCCAATTGCAATTCACCTTTCTCGTTAGGGTACGAAAGTGATTCCTCAGGTCTAATTACAAAGGTAAATTCTTTTTGTTCACCAGCTTTGATTAGCATTTTTTCAAAGTGTTTCAATTCCTTTTTTGCTGGCGAGATAAGTCTTACCACATCAGAGACATACCACAAGGCTGTTTCGTAGCCATCAATAGTTCCGTTGTTTTTTACAGTCACTTTTGCAGTAATAAGCTGATTGGGTTTAATGATAGAATCACTTAAACTGATATTGCTATATTCAAATTGTGTATAAGAAAGCCCATGCCCAAATGGCCATGCAAAGGTGTAGGTGTCATGCACTTTCACGTTGTATGGCGTAATGTGTCCTCCTGCACGAGGGTAAGTAAAACTGAGTTTTCCGCTAGGATTTGTTTTTCCACTTATGATTTCTGCCAATGCTTTGGCACCTTCATAACCCGGAAGCCCAGCCCACACTATGGCATTGGACTTGCCTGAAACACTTGAAATGATGCGTGGGCGACCAGCAAAAAGAGTAATGATGTTTTTCTTCCCAGTGGCTTGAACAGCTTTAATTATTTCTAACTGATTATTCTCTAATGTCAAATCTTCTAAATTTCCACGTCCTTCCGCATGTGGTTCTTCGCCTACAGCTATGACTATAACATCTGCATTTTGTGCTTTGCTTTCAAACTCGATTTTATTTCTCAATGGATTAACCATCGAATCTACTATTATACCTTTATATTCTTTGGTCAATGCACTGAAAACGGTTTCCATATCTTTAGGGAAAAGATTCTCTGCCGCCCCACCCCACTCTATTGTCCATGCTCCACATATATTTCGTTTGGAGTAGGTGGTTGGTCCTACTACCAATATGTTTTTTGGTGCAAGAAGTGGTAACACACCATCGTTTTGAAGCAGCACTAAACTTTGACGGGCCGCTTCCAGTGCGAGTTCTTTATTCTCAGTAGTGCCTATGCGGTTAAACCTATCAGCTCGTGGATTTGGGTTTTCGAATAAGCCTAATTCAAATTTCAGTTTGAGAATTCTGTGTACACTTTTATTGATTACTGACATTGGCACCTCTTTATTCTGCACCAATTCTTTAACCACTCTACAGAAGGAAGTAGAAGTAGCTATCATACTCATATCTATGCCAGCTAGCAATGCCATTTTAGTGGCTTCATATTCATCCTTGGCCACACGGTGCTGACCTATCAACTGAAGAATATCTGCCCAGTCGGTCACCACCACTCCATCAAATCCTAATTCTTTGCGTAGCAAACCATTAATCAGACGCGCTGAGGCATGTACTGGTACACCATTCACGTCAGCACTATTAATCATAAATGTCTTCACACCTGCATTAATAGCATCCCTGAAAGGTGGCACAAAATATTCGTAAAGCTCTTGGTCGCTAATAATGGACGGCATTCTGTCCCAGCCAGATTTGGAATCACCGTAGCCGAGGAAATGTTTCGCTGTAGCAGCAATTTTATAGGGCGCATTCTCGTTACATTCTTGCATTGCTTTGATATATGCTACACCCATTTTGGAAATAAGATGGGTAGATTCTCCCATGGATTCGTAAAGCCGAGGCCAGTAGGGGTTACGTCCTAAATCCAATACCGGTGAGAAATTCCAAGGCTGACCTAAATCCGCTATTTCTATAGCCGTAACACGTCCCATATCCTGTGCTAAGGTAGTATTGAAAGTACACGATAGACCGATGGCTTGAGGGAAAATAGTAGAACCTAAC
>JFJP01011306.1_pt1 | contig 13927 bp, 10 predicted proteins | sample 431651 | NCBI WGS metagenome assembly JFJP01 (sample SAMN02602958, study PRJNA72255) | Microbial mat metagenome, whole genome shotgun sequencing project. | biome: fresh water; feature: sink hole; material: water; isolation source: purple microbial (photo- and chemosynthetic) mats found in... | reverse complement strand
TGATAAACAAGAGTGATTTAGAAAATGACGCGAGGTTGCTATAATGTCAAGACGAGATATTTATCATGATGCGGTCAGACATGCCCTAGAAAAAGATAACTGGACAATTACCCATGACCCCTATCCGTTGGAAATTGGTGGGAAAAATCTGGCTGCCGATTTAGCGGCGGAACGGTTAATCAGTGCGACCAAAGGCATGCAAAAAATAGTCGTTGAAGTCAAAAGTTTTGTCGGTCAATCAGATGTCCATGATTTACAACAGGCTGTTGGGCAATATGACATGTATTGGCGGATTCTCAGAAAACGTAATTCAACGCATCAATTATATTTAGCGGTGCGAGAAACCACCTATCAGGCTGTTTTTACCGATGAGTTAGGCCAACTGTATTTGGAAGATAAGGCCGTAAAGTTAATTGTTTTTAATGAAAAACAGGAGGTGATTACCCAATGGATAGATTAAATTACCCTGACATCATTAAAAAGGTATTGTTAGATTACATTGAATTTTTCGCGCAAGGAGGCATTACTACCTTGCGCCCATTGTTTCAAGATGAGCAACAAAGTTATTTAGTATTGAATGTTGGCTGGCGCGATAACCGTTACATTCATAACACGGTCTTACACCTTGACCTGATTCATGGTCAAATTTGGATTCAGAAAGATGACACCGAAGAAGGCATTGCCACCGCGTTAGTTGAGGCAGGTATCCCTAAAAGCGATATTGTGCTGGGGTTTCGCCCACCAGAGTTGCGCCCCTATACGGGCTTTGCGGTGGGCGAAATGGCAATGGCGATGTAGAGACCTAAAAATCAAAACCGCCCCGTTCCATGTCGGAACGAGGCGGTTTTCGTTTACCATGAATAGCTGACAACTCGCCCCATTTGCAGTATAATCAGGCATGGAGTCCAAAGCCGTAGGCTTTGTCTCCTTGCTCAAAGCCTACGGCTTTGGACTCCGCTGTAAATTCATCGTAAGTTACTATCCCTGACAAATGACCCACACTGCCGAAGACCCCACCAAAATATCCCATTCAACCCATCAGCCGCGAGCCGAGCAAACCCTCGCCTCCCCTGGCACCGCCACGCGGTCAGCCCATGTTCCCGCTAAGGTTTCGCAGCATGGCCCCTTGCCCTTGCGAATTGGCAAATATCAAATTCAGGGTATCTTAGGACGCGGCGGCATGGGGCAGGTTTATCGCGCCTTTCACCCCACCTTAGAGCGTGACGTTGCCATTAAGCTGATTCACACTGGCATGGCGAAACATCAAGCGGCGATTGACTTGTTTCAACGGGAAGCCCGCGTGGTTGCAAAATTGCGTCACCCTGGCATTGTGCAGATTTATGACTTTGACGTGGCCGATGAAGGCTTTTTCATGGTCATGGAGTTTGTGCCTGGCGAAACCCTGAAAGACCGCCTCCAGGCCATTCATACGCGCGGCGAACGGCTGCCTTTAGATGAAGCGTTGCGTCTGTTTCATGCCATGGTTCAAGCGGTGGCTTATGCCCATAGCCAAAATGTCGTTCATCGCGACCTCAAGCCCGCGAATGTGCTATTAAATGAAGCGAACCAACCGATTCTGGCCGATTTTGGCCTCTCCAAAATTTTGCGCGGCCATGGGCTGGCCGAGCAGGTTTCAGGTGGCACGCCCGCCTACATGTCGCCTGAGCAAGCGGAGGGGCGCAGTGATGAAACCGATACCCGCACTGATGTTTATACTTTGGGGGTCATGTTCTATGAATTGGTGACGGGGGTGCGCCCGTTTAGTGGCACGCCGCCCATCTTGATAATCAAGCATATTAATGAAACGCCCCCCTCGCCGCGCACCTTCAAGCCCGATTTGCCAGAGGTGATTGAGCAAGTGATTTTGAAATGTCTCGCCAAGAATCCTGCGGAACGTTACTTTTCGGCGCAGGGTTTGCTCACGGCGATTGAGGAGGAAATTTGGCCGCAAATCGGTTTTGCGCCCCTGGTGGAGTTGGTTACGGAAAGTATCAATCCCTTTACGGGGCAAAATCCTTATCGGGGCTTACAAAAATTTACGGAAAACGAGGCCGAATTTTTCTTTGGGCGGGATGAGGCCATTCAACATTTATTACATACTGTTCAGCGCGTGCATACGGGCAGCAGCCCCAAATTGATTGCCGTTTTAGGCCCGTCGGGGAGTGGCAAATCATCGTTGGTGCGGGCGGGCTTGATGCCGCAGCTATGGCAGGGGAAAATTGAAGGCAGCCAACATTGGCCGATGAAGGTCATGTTGCCTGGCGCGCATCCATTGGAAAGTTTGGCGGCGATTTTTATGACGCAAAAACCTACCCCCCTTAATCCCCCCGACATCGGGGGGAAAAGTACCTCCCTCCCCTTTGAAGGGGAGGGGTGGGGTGGGGTTGCCTCTAGCCTTATAAAGGCTGCGGAATTGGCGCGAGATGAACAAATCTTACATGGGCTGATTGGCGAGGTGTTAGCGCATGAGACTCACGCGCCGACCCGTTTCGTGTTGGTGATTGACCAATTTGAGGAGATTTTCACGCTGGGCGACGATGAGCAGGAACGGCTTAATTTTATCAGTCAGTTGCTGTATGTGGCGCATCATCCGCAGAGTCAGGGCTTAATCATTATTACCATGCGAGCCGATTTTTATGCTAAAATGGCGGCCTATAAAGCGTTGGCGGAGGTCATCACCCGTAATCAAATGTTAGTCGGCCCCATGTCCAAATCGGAGGTGCGCCAGGCCATTTTATTGCCTGCGGAGGCGGTTGGTTTACAGTTGGAAAAATCGTTGGTGGAGGCGTTATTGGCGGATACGGCGGGTGCGGCGGGGGTGTTGCCATTATTACAATATGCCTTACTAGAGTTGTTCAATCGCCGCGACGAACATTTATTAACATTACAAGCATATCGCGAAATTGGCGGGGTGGAGGGCGCGTTGGCGCATCAAGCAAATCAGGTGCTGGTGCGTTTAACGGCGACGCAACAGCAGATTGCGCGCCGCATTTTCTTAAGATTGGTTCATCCAGGCGAAGGCACCGCTGACACGCGCCGTCGCGCCACTTTAGCCGAAGTCTTGACCTCGCTTGATGAAACGCGTCCGATTGAAGCAGTGGTACAAATTTTGGCTAATGCGAATTTGATTGTCACAAATCGTCATCCCGCCAGTGGGCAGGTGATTTTAGATGTGGCGCATGAAGCCCTCATTCGAGAATGGCCGACGTTACGGCAATGGTTAGATGAAGATAGGCAGGGGTTGCGGGTGCGGCAGCAACTTAGCCAAAGTGCTAATGATTGGCAAAATCGGGGGCAAGATGTGGATAGCTTGTATCGTGGGGCGCGGCTGTTGGAAGTGGAGGAGTGGGTGGAGGCGCACCGAGGCGAGATAAATCCACTAGAGCAGGCTTTTTTGGCCGCGAGTTTAGCGGCGCAAAGTCAATTTGAGCAGGAGCGTGAGGCGCAGCGTCAACGGGAATTGGCAGCGGCGCAACAATTGGCAGAAGAGGCGGAGGCGCGGCGAAAGCTAGAAAGTTTGCACATGCAAGAGCAAATTGCGGCCACGGTGACATTACGGCGGCGGGCGTTATGGCTGGCAATCGTGAGCGTTTTAGCCATGGGGCTGGCGGTGGTGGCGGTGGTGTTTGGCTTGCAGGCCAATGAGAGTACGAAGGTGGCGGAGGCGCGCCGTTTGCAGGCCGAGCAATCGCAAAATCAAGCGGTCAATGCCCAAGGGACGACTGAGGCGCGGCGGTTGGAGGCGGAAGCGGCGCAAAGCACGGCGGAGGCGCGACGGTTAGAGGCGGAGTTGGCACAGGCTAAATCCATTACGGCGCGCCAAACGGCGGAGGCCAGTCAGGGTAAGGCGGAGGCGGCTATGTCGGAGGCCATGACGGCGCGGGAAGAGGCGAAACGTAATTTAGCTACGGCCGAAGAGCAAATGCATGATTCGCAGTCGCGGGAATTGGCGGTGGCGGCGTTAGAAAACTTAACGATTGACCCTGAATTGAGCATCTTGTTAGCCCGACGCGCCTTGTCTACGACCTATACGGTTGAGGCTGAAAATGCGCTGCATCAAGCGTTGCAAATATCTCGTTTAGCGCGCACCTTAAGTTATACTAACGAGGTATTACATTTGGCGGTTAGCCCCGATGGGCAGAAATTGGCGAAAGTGGGCGCAGATAATAGTGTTACGTTAATCATGGTGGCGACGGGGCAGCCAGTTGTAACGTTTACGGGACATGCGACCCGTGTGTTAGAGGTGCGTTTTAGCCCTGATGGCTTACGGTTAGCTACAGCGAGTAAGGATAAAACGGCCAAAATTTGGGATGTGGCAACAGGTAAATTATTAGTAACATTGGCGGGGCATAGTGGTGAGGTGAGTAGTGTGGCTTTTAGCCCTGATGGGCAACAAATTGTTACGGCGAGTTGGGATAAAACGGCTAAGTTGTGGGACGGGACTACGGGGCAATTATTACAAACTTTTAGCGGCCATGAGAAGGTGGTTTCTAGTGTGGCCTTTAGCCCTAAGGGGCAATTAATTGTAACAGGAAGTAATGATTACACCGCGAAAATTTGGCAGGTGGTGACGGGCGCATTATCGGTGACGTTAGAGGGGCATACGCAAGCCGTGAGCAGAGTTTTTTTTAGTCCTGATGGGGCGTTGGTAGCGACGGCGGGTTGGGATAATGACGTTAAATTATGGGAGGTGGCAACAGGTAAATTATTGCGAACTTTGACGGGGCATAGTCTGACGGTTTTTGCCCTGGCCTTTAATGCCGATGGGACGCGTTTAGCGAGCGCGGGCGCGGATGGTACGGCGAAAGTGTGGGAGACGGCTTCGGGGCGGGAATTGTTGACCTTAGCGGGGCATAATGACCGCGTGTATGATGTGGCTTTTAGTCCTGATGGTCGTGAATTGGTGACGGCGAGTGCTGACAAGACCGTTAGATTTTGGAATGTTGGCGCGAGTAAAGAGTTGAATAGTTTTACCGATAATGGCAATACGATTTTTAAGGTGGCCTTTAGTCCTGATGACCAACAAATTGCCATTGCGAGTCGGGCGAATGAGGCCAAAATCTGGGACGCGGCCACGGGGGAAACGGTTTTAACCTTGACGGGACATGTCTCGCCCGTGTTGGCGGTGGCCTATAGCCGTGACGGGGCGCGCTTGGTGACGGGGAGCATGGATAATACCGCCAAAATTTGGGATGCCACGACGGGTGAGTTACTCAAAACCTTACGGGGACATAATGACCGCGTGTTTGGGGTGGCGTTTAGCCCTGATGGGCAACATGTCGCAACTTTGAGTAAGGATAATAGTGTGGTTAAAATTTGGGATGCGGAGACGGGCGAGGATTTATTGACTTTAGATGGTCATGTGGCGGCGGTGATTAATATTGCTTATAGTTCTGATGGGCAACTTTTGGGGACGGCGAGTTGGGATAAAACGGCTAAAATTTGGGACGCGCTGTCAGGGCAGGAGTTATTAACCTTAACGGGGCATACCAGCGAAGTGATGGATGTAACGTTTAGTTCCGATGGCGAACATGTGGCAACGGCGAGTGTTGACCGTACGATAAAAATTTGGCGGCTGGCAACGGGTGAGGTGGAGCAAAGTTTGCTGGGTTCAAATGAAATCTCTCGGCTCATTTATAGCCCTGATGGGACGCGTTTGGCGGTGGCGGCGGGGGATAAGACCACCACGATTTGGGAGGTTGAGTCAGGCCAAAGATGGCTGACTTTAGGCGGGGCGACGAGTCGTATTTCTGATTTGGCTTTTAACTCGGATGGGCGACATTTAGCAATTGCTAGTGAAGATGGGGCAGTGCGGCTCTATACGTTAGATTTGGCGGAGTTGCTGAATTTGGCGCAGGCGCGGCTGACGCGTGATTTTGCGGCGGGGGAGTGTCAGAAATATTTGGGGCAGGCGAGTTGTGAGTGAGGCTTTTAACGCCAAGACGCGCCAGTTGAAATTTTTAGGCTATTCGCCCATAATGCTAATTGTGTGGTACAATGGCTTGATGGATTAGACCTACAAGGTTTTCAAAACCTTGCAGGTCTGATAACTAAAATGTAAGGTTGGCGTATGACAAACAATGAACAAACGGTAGTGCTGGTCGTAGAAGATGATAAGACATTGCAACAAACATTGGCCTATAACTTGGAGCGTGAAGGCTATCAAGTCATGACTGCTTCGGATGGGCCAACGGGCTTGGAGAAAGCCCGCACCGAAAGCCCAAATTTAATTATTTTAGACATCATGTTGCCTGATTTAGATGGTTTTTCAGTTTGTCGGATTTTGCGGCGAGAGTTGGATGTGCCAATTATTTTATTGACGGCGCGCTCTAGTGAGGTGGATAAAATTATTGGCTTGGATTCGGGGGCAGATGATTATATTACGAAACCATTCAATTTAGGGGAGTTATTGGCGCGAGTGCGGGCCGCGTTGCGCCGTAGCACGCCCAAAAAATCTACGGGTATTATTGAAGCAGGTAATTTATATTTGGATTTAATTGGACGGCGGGCTTATAAAGGCGAAGAATTGTTGAACCTGAGTTTTAAGGAATTTGACCTTTTAGTAGAACTCATGCGGAATCAAGGTGCGGTGTTATCGCGCGATTTATTGTTAACAAAAGTTTGGGGCTATGATTATTACGGTGAATCGCGCACGGTAGATGTGCATATTCGTTGGTTGCGCGAAAAAATTGAGGATAATCCCTCCCAACCCACGCGCATTGCGACCATTCGGCGGATTGGTTATCGTTTTGAGGGGTAAAAATTACGAATTATAGGCAATAAGTACAAACCTAAAGGTTTGCACTCCGTTGATGTTAATTCAGTTGTTGCACCTCAGGGCGCAAATCCAACTCGTTAATCAGGCGGAACAGTTCACTATCATTCAACACCCGCCCCCGCCCCGCGTAGGCAATGAGCGCGGCCTCCAATACATTTGCCCCAAATGACCGCCCCTCTAGGCGTGGCGTACTGGTAATAAGATACATTAAGCCCCGTTGTCGCATGAGGTCAACATCGGCGGCGGTGGTGGTGTTGGTGATGATGATTTTACCCGCTAAATCTTGCGGCATGTAACGGCGAATGTAGAGAAAATCACCCGCAATCACGGGGCCGTAATCAAACCAATCGCCATAGCGCGGCGTGTTTTCCTCTTGATTTTGACCCGTCGGGTAAAGCATCCTAATCGGCATGAGGCCAACCATAGGCAGCAATAAACTCGCCAGACTGCGTAATCTCGCCAAACCGCGCACCTTAATAGGCAGACCGAGCGCAAAGAGTAAATCACCAAAAATTAGCTCAAAACCCGCCCGCGCCAACGAGTCGGCCATGCCATAACGGTCACAGGCCATCGGCATCATGGCGCGGCGCGGCGTGAGGGGATGATTGAGCTGCGGCGCAGCCCGTTGGAAAATGCTCTGCTCTAGGGTCAATTTCAGGCCGCGCCCGTCGGTGTAGGGCGTTTTTGTTACATTTTTGACCAAATTCAAGCCAGAACGTAACGGGTAATTTTTATCCACCACCCGCACATATAACTCCACGCCACCAACGCCAAAGGCATCAACCTTACCGTCCATTTCGGTAAATAAGCGTTGCGCTCGCTGCTCATCGCCATCACAGCCAATGCGCTCCACAATGATTAACTCACCATTTAATTTCAGGTGGGTTTTTTTATCGCGGCTAGAACTACCTAAACTAATACTAACGATATGTTTCATGATATGGTTACTCATTGGAGTCCAAAGCCGTAGGCTTTGACCTGTAGCCACAAAGCCTACGGCTTTGGACTCCGTTTATATTTCTTATTCTAACTGAAATTGCCCCACCTCAACATTGCCATTAAGCGGCTTGCCCGTAGCTAAATCTTGCACTTCCACTTGAATCTGGTAACTATCGGCGGGCATGTCGGTGGGGAAGATGTAGGTATATTTCATGGGGACAATGCCCTCACGCCAAGCAGCGCGGGGGTCAAGATAGGCATATTTTTGCAGGATAAGTTGACCCTGTTGGTTCACTATTTGAAATGAGAGCCGATAACTAGGCGTGAGATGTTGCCAATACAAATAAAGCGTTATGGGCTGTTCAGGTTTAATGGTTTGCGGCGTAAGGTGATAACCCGTTAGTTGCACTTGTGACCCCCAATTGTAATGCAGGGGCGTAATATTGGTATAGACAAAATAGGGTTGCACCGTCAGGCCGATAAAGGTTAAATTGCTGATAAGGCTGAAACTGACATAAAGCCATGTGACGGGTTTGAGGGGTAAATTGGCGACAAGATGTTGCCAACCTCGTAATACAAGGTAAGCCAGTGTCGGCAAGGTGGGCAATAAGTGGCGGCCTTGACAGGTGTCTAGGGTGGGGCTGATGAAAAGGAAGCTGAGTACCACGCTGAGAAATAGCCCCGTATGCGTTATACAAAGCAAGGTTGGAAAATGGGCGATGAAGTCCGCAAATGATTGCGGACTTTGTGTTATGGTCGAATCTATGGGGGAGTCCGCAATCATTTGCGGACTTTGTGTTATGGTCGAATCTATGGGGGAGTCCGCAATCATTTGCGGACTTCTTACCAGGTGGTTGAGGTGTTTGAGCCAACCCGCGCTGGCTAATAATAGTCCAATCGCCACAAGGGTGATGGTAATGTTATCGCTGATTAAGCGCATCCAGCCAAATTCTAGCCAAAATGATTTGAGCAAGGTCAAACTCCATTCGCTCAAACTGAGGTAGCTACTGGCGGTATGAACTGTCCCCGTAAGTAGCGGCTCGCCCATGATGATGGCTAACCCTTTGGTGAAGCCAAGTTCGCTAAAATAGTTAAAATAGCGTAATACAAACGCCAACCAGGGTAACATGGTGAGCGCAAAGGCCGCGCCAAGTTTTATGAGGTGCGCCCAAATTAACCTTTTTTGGTGGTATAAATAGCCGCCGAGTAACAATAGTTCTAGCCCTAACATTGCCCCGTTATATTTACTTAAGACGGCTAAACCGAGTGTGATACCTGCGGCAATATAAAGGAAGGGGTTTTGGGGTGAGATGGTGATTTTGACCAATAAATAGAGCCAAATCGTGGCGAACAGGGCAACTAAATTATCATCACTTAAGACCGCGCTGTTGATGACAAAACGGGGCATGAAGGCCACCATCAGAGTGATAGCCCAAGCGAGGGTGTCGTCTTTGAATAAGAGCCGACTCCATTGCCATGTGGCGGTCAGGGTAGCCAGGGCGATAAGATAGGAGATGAAACGGGCGAGGTGCCAGGTGAGGACAAAACCACGCCAGGGGATTAATTCATCGTAAGTGTGGAAATGGAGGGCAAACATTGCACCCAAATGTATGGGAGTGGCGAAAAAGTCACCTATTTTGAGGGCAGGAGTTAAGAGGGCGAAGTATAACGGGGCAAAACCCCCTTTTGGCCCTGCCAAAATACGTTCCTCTATGGTGCTGGGAGGATAACCATGATGGACTAGAAATGAGGCATAATCAAGATACGAAGGCTCATCGGAGGCTTCGCCGAGAGGCAGGAGGAGATTATTGGCTAAAACGAGGAGGCTAAAAAGAACTAGCCAGGGAGATAAACGCATGGAAATTAGGAATTAAGAATTAGGAATTAAAAAAATTGTTTACTTATAATTCCTAGTTCCTAATTCTTAATTTTTTTGATTGGGGTCAGGTCAATGAGGTGGCCGTCTTGTAAGATAAATAGATATTGGTCAGCCGTTAAAGTTTGGGGGACTTTATCTATTTTGGGTAATAGATGGACATTAAAATACACAAATTGATACTCTAAGCTGAGGGCATCATTGAGGCCATTTCTAAAAATGTAAGCCCCGTTAATATTATCAGGAATCCCCACAAACCATAACTCGGCTTGCGGCGACATGGTGGGGTAGGTGGTGACGACGGTTTGCACAATGTGGTGGGCGAGTTGCCCCGCCTGCTGCCAACTCTGCACCCGAAATTGCACCCAATAGATGTTTGCGACTAACATGACGGCGATAGAAATGGCAGCCAACGGCGGGCGTAGTTTCATTAATAGATAGCTAACCAATAAACTTAGGCCAACGGAGGGCAGATATAAATGGCGTTCGCTGTAGCCACCGATGAAGAGAACAGGCAAAATACCCCAGGCCAACCAGCTTAAGCCTAACCAAACAATCAGGTGACGTTGCCATAAAAACCAACCTAATAAAATCGTAATCAAATTTAAGCCAAGCAGTAGCCATTTAAATTCGGAAATATTCCATAATTGCGTTAAGGGGGTGTGGGTGATGATGATGGCATGGATTTTTTCGAGGGGTTCAATGGAAGTCGGCCAGAGGAGGTTGAGTAAATAGTAAATAAAATTGCGGATAATTAAAACATCAAAACGAAGTTTATAATTGCCTTGTCCCGCAAAAGCAAATTTAACCCCATTCCAATTGACCATGAAAAAATAAAGTAATAACAACAGGCTATAGCCAACGGAGGCCAGGATATAACGCGTTTTCTGCAACCAAGCGGATTTTTGAGTGAGGAGAAAAATGGCGGCCCAAGTGACTAAAATGGGCGGCATGGAGATGGCGGATTCTTTCGAGACCATCATCAAACTGAAAGTGATAAGACTGAAAGCGTAATAATGCCAACCCGTACCAAACCTCATAGGTTTTAGAAACCATTGCCATGAAGTTAAGCCAAAATCCCCCTCACCCCCATCCCCTCTCCCAGTGGGAGAGGGGGGAAGTTTAACTCCCTCGCCCACTGGGAGAGGGTTGGGGTGAGGGTCAGAGTTTACTAACTTAATGACAGTGGGTTTTAGAAATCTGGGAGGTTTGTCTTGCAGAAATTTTATAAATAGTAAGGTGGTGCTGAGGGCAAAAAAAACGGTGAGTAAATTCCCCACGTCAGACATCCAGGCGATGTTCTCGACATGGGCAAAGTAGAGCGCGAAAAAGAAGGTCGTCAGCCATGCAAAACGACGTTTATGACTTAATACATAAGCCAACTGCCCCACCATGAGAGTATTTAGAAAATGTAAGCTCAAGCCGATGAGATGGGGACAAAATGAGGCCGTGCCAGAAATAACATAACAGGCCGCGACGGTGGTGGGCATGAGGGGGCGATATTGGTATTGACGGTCTTTGATGGAAAAGGTCTTTATGACAAAATCCGTCAACCCCTCTTTCTGGTTAACATACATCATCCAACCGTAATCATCTGACACAAGTGGAATGGGTAGGGTGGGGAGAAATAAGCTGAACAAACATAATGTTAATATCCAAGTGGGGATATGGGGCAACAGATATTTAGACCAGGGAGTTATCAAGAACTTTCACTTATGGAGTCCAAATCTTTAGATTTGAGTAGTCGGACAAAGCTAAAGATTTGGACTCCAAGAATTATTTCTGGGGAAATCCTTTTGTTAAGGTGGCGCGCATGAGGTCAACGGTATGCCAAAAATCGGCCAGGTCAATGATGGCCGCAGGTGAATGAATATAACGGGCGGGGACACTGACAACGGCGGAGGGAATCCCTTGACGGGCCAAATGAATCGCGCCCGCATCCGTGCCGCCGACACCAGGTTTCTTGAATTGATAGGGGATATGTGCGGCCTCCGCCACCGCAATGAGACCATTTATCATGGGGCGGTCTGCGATAAAGCTATTATCCATGACCGTAATGGCGGGGCCGTCACCCAAACGGGGAATCCCTACTTCCTTCTCGGCATCATTTGTGGGCAAATCATCGGCGGCAGTACACTCTAAAATGAAGGCCATGTCAGGATTGGTGGCATAAGCGGCCACCTTCGCCCCACGCATCCCCAACTCTTCCTGTACCGTAAAAACCGCCACCAGGTCAACGGGATAATCGCCCTGGAGTAGCTCTAACAAAATGGCACAGCCAACGCGGTCATCAAAGGCTTTGCCCTTGACGCGCCCTTGTCGAGCCAACCCCCCCGTTTCCCCCCCTGAATCAGGGGGGGACAGGGGAGGTGGGGGCGTTTGTCCGCCCATGTAGCCAAATTCGGTAGCAAAGGTGGCTAAATCACCCACATTAACCTTTGTGTCGCCCTTGCTCGTGCCGCCCACATCAATATACATGGTGTCAATGTCACCGACAGTTTTATACTCGTCGCCTTTTAATAAATGGATAGGTTTCAGGCCAATCACGCCAGGCACACGCTCTTGGCCTATCAACAAAGTTTTACCGAGTAATATTCGTTTATCAAACCCCCCAATGGGCTTAAATTTGAGCAGGCCATCACTCTTAATTTCACTAATTAAAAAGCCCACTTCATCCATGTGCGCCGTCACCATGACGCGTGGCACGGGGCCGCTGGTTTCGACGCGGTGGTTACGGGTGATGAATAAATTACCCATCGTGTCCACATGCCATTCATCGGCGTGGGCTTGAGTCGCTTCAATAATAATCTGGCGCACGGCGGCTTCACCACTAGATACGCCAAACGCGTTAGAAAGTTTTTCGAGGTTCATGGAGGTTATTGTTTCCTAAGACCTCACAGGTTTTGAAAACCTGTGAGGTCTTAACAAAAATTATCACATCGTTAATTAAGTTCAAATCTGAAATGAGTATCGCCAATGGCAATCACATCGCCTGGCGATAAAGGGGTGGGCTGCTGGAGGGGTTGACCATTTAACCATGTGACTGTTGGTGCAGCGAGGTTTTCCACCCAACAAGTTTGATGCTCTTGGATGAGCCGCACCTGACGCGGCGCAGCATGGGGTAAAATAATCTCATTATCGGCCTGACTGCCCAAAATCGTGACTATTTCTAACGGCAAAATTTCGCCCACCATGAAGGTTGGTTCACTGGTTTGGGTCACGCGCAAACGATATTGCTTGACCGATTGATGGGCCGCTTGTTTGAGGTCATGCCAAATCAAGGTTAAGGCCACGCCCAAAAAAGTATACAAAATGAGTACGGCAACTAGCCGTAGCCCTAATAAAATCCATTCAAGACTCATAAACCCGTATTATACTCAAGAGTAGCTTAAAATGAGAAATGCGAGGTGAGAAATAAGAAGTAAGAAATGAGAAATAAAAATTTTTAATATCCTATTCGTGTAATTGGTGAAATTCGCTGCAAACGTAATTTGTGGGTATAATGCAGCTTAGGAGGCAAAAACATGCCAGATAACTTATTGTTACGAGGGTTGCTTTTTGGCTTTTTCATTGCCATGCCTGTTGGCCCGATAGGGGTGTTGTGTATTCAACGCACCTTACATCATGGGCTACGTTACGGTTTTATGTCAGGCTTGGGCGCGGCCACCGCCGACGCGGTTTATGGCCTGGTCGCGGCCTTTGGGCTGACCTTTATCAGCAGTTTTTTAACCAGCCAAGTAACTATATTACGCTTAGTTGGCGGCCTATTTCTCTGCTATTTGGGGGTGAAAACCGTCTTAAGCCAGGCCACCCAAGCCAATGAGGAAAATACAACACCCTCATTTTTACAAGCCTATAGCACCACCTTTTTCCTCACCCTGACCAACCCCATGACCATTCTCTCCTTCACCCTGATTTTCGCGGGTTTAGGTTTATCGGGTGGCAGCGACTATGGCGGGAGCAGTTTGTTAGTGTTAGGGGTATTTTTAGGGTCAGCCGCCTGGTGGCTCATCTTGAGTGGCGGCGTGAGTTTATTGCGCCAAAAAATTTATGGTTCAGGCTTGGTCTGGGTCAATCGTGGCGCAGGGCTAATTATTCTCGGCTTTGGATTGCTGAGTTTGTGGAGCATCTATGAAATCAACCAACCGTTCTAAAAAACTTACTCATTTATGACACGAGGCCATAAACAATGTTTAATTCCTGCTTCAGCGAGAACGGCCTTAATAAATTAGGACTTACACTCTCTCCACAGGCGTAACTTCCCGACGAACTGGCGGTAGTTTACTCTCGTAAAAACAACATCGTTCTAAAACTCGTGTAGGCTTGGTTTTCGC
>JFJP01014044.1_pt1 | contig 13929 bp, 5 predicted proteins | sample 431651 | NCBI WGS metagenome assembly JFJP01 (sample SAMN02602958, study PRJNA72255) | Microbial mat metagenome, whole genome shotgun sequencing project. | biome: fresh water; feature: sink hole; material: water; isolation source: purple microbial (photo- and chemosynthetic) mats found in... | reverse complement strand
GAATCCGGTTGTTTTTGGAGAGGGGAATAATTAGAAACTTTCGGTGTAGCAATATCTTTGGAATTAATTGTGGAATCCGGTTGTTTTTGGAAAGGGGAATAATTAGAAACTTCCGGTGTAGCAATATCTGTGGAATTAATTGTGGAATCCGGTTGTTTTTGGAAAGGGGAATAATTAGAAACTTCCGGTGTAGCAATATCTGTGGAATTAATTGTGGAATCTGGTTGTTTTTGGAGAGGGGAATAATTAGGAATTTCTGGTGTAGCAATATCTGTGGGATTAATTGTGGAATCTGGTTGTTTTTGGAGAGGGGAATAATTAGGAATGAATCACTACTGTCTGTGGGATTAATTGTGGAATCCGGTTGTTTTTGGAGAGGAGAATAATTAGAAACTTTCGGTGTAGCAATATCTGTGGGATTAATTGTGGAATCCGGTTGTTTTTGGAGAGGGGAATAATTATAAACTTCCGGTGTAATAATATCTGTGGAATCACTACTTTCTGGGGGATTAATTGTGGAATCAGGTTGTTTTTGGAGATGGGTATAATTAGGAATTTCTGGGTTAATAATATTTGTGGAATCACTATTTTCTGGGTGATTAATTGTGGAATCAGGTTGTTTTTGGAGAGGGGAATAGTTAGGAATTTCTGGTGTAGCAATATCTGTGGAATCACTACTGTCTGGGGGATTAATAACTGATTCTTCTGTTGGTTTTTTTGATAATTTATTAACAGGTTCTGGGCTTATTTTTTCTCTAGGAAATTCTGATTTTTTTTGGAAAAAATGAGATGTAGAACTTTTGGTATTTTGAGTAATAGAGTTTTTTTGTATTTTTTGATCTATCCGAAAAGGAAAAATGGGTTCTGTTTGTTGTATGGGTAATACCGAATCAGAGGATGGGGTTTCTGTTTGTTGTTGTATGGGTAATAATGAATCAGAGGATGGGGTTTCTGTTTGTTGTTGTATGGGTAATAATAAATCTGAAGATGGGTTTTCTTGTGGTTGTTGTATGGGGAATAATGATGAGAGTTGAATTGGGATTGAAGGGGATACAGTTTTGTCCGATGGCGGTTCAATAATTGGTGAATTTTCAGTTAATGAATTTTTGGTAAAGGGTCGAAATTCAGTTATTGAAGAATCCTGCCAATTTTCATGATCTTCAAAGTTTTGTAATAGGGTTTGATTGGGAGAAATTAATGACCAATTAATTAGGTTAATTGACCGTGAACCCAGAGGTGATATTGATTGTAGGGACAAAAAGCTCTGTCCCAAGGTGGTTGGGGTCAGAAGCGGATTTTTAATTCCTAGAGTGTCTTCTTCTGAAGGTGTTTCTGTATTTTCTTGATTAATATTCTGTTGATTTTCCATTGACTCAGCCATCAATAAAATACCCGTCTAATTACTAGGAAAAAATCCCACACTACCTCTACTTAAACCAACACTTGCCCCGCCGCCTCCTTGGTTGGTTTTAACTTGTAGACCTTCATAGGCTAAAGTTAATTCTTCAATTGCAACTGAGTTGCCATCGGCTTGAAATCCAGGGGCTTTCCAACTAATCGGAACTGCACCAATTAATGTCCAACACATCATGGTTTCTCCAGCTTGATTAAAGAGCAATATATTGACATTTCGACGGCTTTTTGGTATACTACTTAGGACGGAATTAATCCATTGCCAAAATGTTAAATCATCAGTCATTCCCCGTTTAAGAGTGACATCGGTAAATTCAGCATGACCTAAAATAATTCTTTGTTGATCGTTAACACCCCCTTCTAAATAGGTTTCTTTTTTAACATTAACTCCCAAACCTGAACACTCAGTAAAGGAGGCTTTAACTTCGCTTTCCATTTCAATATAGAAGCGATTAACGGTAATATAATTTTTTTGCATGATTTTTATATTCAACCCCTATAATTTATACTACGTTCTTTTTGCCAACGTAAATCTTCTAACATCAGTTGATAAATTCGGTCAGCTAATAGTCGCATTTTTAAAGGGTCGTTTCTGATTTCGACCGCAATATTGCAGAGGTGATCAAAATTAGCTTCAGAGTCGCTATCAGACTGATTGCTCTGAATTTTAGCTGAGGCGCCGTAACCCGCAGGAGCATTTAATTCGCTGATGGGTTTCCAATTCGGCGGAATGTCTTGATTGAATGCCATAACCAGCGAACCTCTCCTAATTAGGCCTAGTATAGAAAATCGGGAGGTCGGTAGGTATTAACCAAAGGTCGAATCTTGATCACGGATTAAACGGATTTCACGGATTTCACGGATTAAAAATAGGTGTAATACCTGTTTTACTTAGTAATTCCTGGCTTTCTTGGGTGTTTAATATTTCGGCAAACCGATCACCGATGGCTTCTCGACGGTTATCGCGCCTGAAAATAACGGCCAGGGGATAGGCTAGGGGATAATCACCTGTCTGAAAGGCTTGGTAATCTGGGTGATAACTGCCTTTTTGACTGCACAAATCGGTAGTCGGATCAATGGGTTGCTGATTTTCTTGGATCAAGGGTTGAATGAACTTGTGATTGCGATCGCCTATGGCTAAAGGATACACCGAACACTGGCCAAATACTTGAGAGATCGCCCCAAATCCGATCGCCCCTATTTGTTCGTTTTCAAACTCTTGCAAAACAGTCCGCAACGCTGTAATAGTTGGCAATTGTAGGATTTTTGGCAGATTCCCCTCGGAATTCCCTGATCGAGAAGTGCGATCGCCTCTTTCTACCATTTTCCTAAATTGTGCAATTAATTCAGCTTCTTGAAGGACACGATCCTCAAAAAGACGGATCGCTTCTTGACTGGAGGGAATATATAGCCGCACGGGTAAGTCTGGCCCCCCTAACTGTTGCCAGTTGGTAATTCTTCCGGTGTAGAGTTGTTGCAGTTGTTGAATGCTAATTTGGCCGTTAAGATATTTCGGGAGAGACAAATCCCGTTGTTCATAACTAAAGGGAACGTAAACGGTCAAACCGTCATAAGCAAAAGTTCGCGCCTTCAGGTCGTTACTAAGATTTGTTGTTAGACTACTAATAGCAAAATCAACATTTCCTAATTGAACTTCAGCGATCGCTTTTTCCCCTGTGGGTTGGGGTAGATATTTTAACTGAAGTAGAGGGCGTCGTTCGGCAAATTCGGCTTCTAAAGTCTGATCTTTTTTGATCAAATTCGGTTGTCGCCAAATATAATTCCAAATCCCATTCTCCTCCCCACTGTAAGTAAATTTCCCGGTCGGAACTCCCGCCACATCACTAATACAGCAAGTCGGAATATTATTCTTAGCCATTGCTACAGGTCGCCAACCTAGCCACCAGCCTAACCCACTTACCAACAAACCTACAAGGAAAAATAGCAACAGCCACCACCACCATTTCTTCTGGCGTTTACGGGTCTCCTCGGTCGGTAGAGACGCACCATGGTGCGTCTCTACTAGGAGGTTTTCTTCGGGTAAGTTTAACAGGGCACGACGGGCTTCTGTGGCACTTCCAAAGGGGGTGTCGAGTTCTAATAAACGCCATAAAAACAATTTCAGGGCGATATCCGTTTTACCCCAATCTTGATTTAATCTAGGGTCAAAAAAGTGATCATTTTGATCCCGTTCGCCCCCGGCTAACAGGTAAAAACAGACATAACCTAATGCTTTTAAATCCTGGGCGACGGTGGGAATTAGAAGTACAGAGGGAGGGGGATCAAATAACCTTTCCCAAAGGGCTAAATCTCCTAAATAAACGCGAAATTGGGGATCGTGGAAATAAAGTTGTTCTTGAGGTGAAATGAACACACTATCGAGACTTAGATTGCCATGAACAACACTGGATTGAATTTGACCGTTTGGTAAGCGGAATTTTTGACCATGAAGATATTCTAAACTTTGCAGGGCTTGGTTTGTGAAGTAACGGATTTGGCGAGGGAACATTGCCCCTTTTCGAGTTAAATAGGTTCGGGCGGTGATGCCATCATTAATAGTAGTAATTAGATAGCATCGTTCCCGATCATTGCGATCGCTAATGGCTTCTATAACTTCTGTAATCCGTCCGGTTTGGATTCTACCATCGGCTAAGGATATACCACTAATATTCTCAAAGGCAATTTGGGTTTGAATTGCTTCTTTTTCGTTAAAATAACGTTTGGGAAGTAAATATTCTTGAATAATAACGGGTTGTTCTTCTATTAACTGAATCCCGGTATAAATTCGCTTATTACCTCGACTATTTAAAAAGCGTTCAATCTGATAACGTCCCCGTTTCCCTTGAATTTCTCCTAGGGGGGGTAAGGGGGTAGGAAATCCACATTTAGGACAGGATGTTATTTCGGGATTATCTGCGATCGCTTGTCGAGATTCTTGACAGTTTAAAGGATTCTTAAAAGGACAGCGATATTTTTCATAAAGTGGTAAACTACTCGGTGGAAATTCTTCCTCTGTTTCAAGGGATGGGTCAATTCTTGGGGTGGCGGTTTCTTCTTCGGTTTCCGGTCTAAATAAGTCCCTAACATCTTCTTGAATTAAGGGCAGAAACCAGCGCAGGGAAGGAGGTATTAGATAAAAAAGTCCGTAGCGCAATCCGTAGGTTAAATAGCTCAATCTGCCAGTGATTGTCCACATCCCTTGTCTTTTGAATTCTTCAACGCTACGGCGGGGAACTTTTGGTTTAAATTTAGGTAAGGCCACGATTTATTATGGGTAATGAGTAATGGGTAATGGGTAATGGGTTTTAAGAGTTGAGTAATGGGTAATGGGTAATGGGTAATGGGTAATGGGTAATGAGTTGATTTTTTATAGTTAATACGCCTTTAATTACAAACGATTAAGGACGTATTTATAAGAACAAGAAACTCTACCCATTCCCTATTACCTGTTTCTTTCCCCATTACCCATTACCCATTACCTATTACCCATTACCTATTTTACTCCTATTCTGAAGATTCAGCGAAGGCGATCGCATCATCTGGGGATAATTTATTATTAATAATAGCCATAATTCCGGGCAAATATTTATCCATTGTCAAAATATTAATATAAACTAAATTATTCACAAGTCCGGTTGTAAAACGCTCATGTTCTACATCAATACTGGTTTTATAGCGAATTTCACCATCGGTATAGTTTAGTTCAAAATTACCAATTGTTGTGCCATAATTAACTTTAGTTAAGAATTGTGCCATAGCTGATAATTTTTCCGGTGGTGTATTGACTGGACACAGGGAATAAAAAACAAATTGTCGATTTTCTTCTATGGCTAAAGCAAAACAAGTCCAACGTCCATGATCTCCTTCAAACACCATTTGTAAAATCGATTCTTCTTCTATTTTAACAAATTCCCAATCATCTTCGCTAAAGAATTCTTGCATAACTTCGGAAATTGAGCGAGATTGATTCATTTCGCTATCTTCATCTGAATCAATAGTTTTGAGAAATTTAATAAAATTATTTGTATCTAGGGAAATCTGACCATTTGAGTCATCATTCTCAATTTCATTAGTTTTGATTTGATTAAAGGTTTCTTTGAGAAAACTAGATAGGGATTGTAAAATTTCTGAAGCCCCATTTAAGGTATTAAAGGCTGCACTTAATTTGAGATAATCCCAAACAGTTCTATATACAATTACATCGGTTTCTTGCTGTTGTTCTACGATTAAACAATACCAATTTTCTGTATAATTTAACTCTTGATCAGCATCGGTATTAGCAGGAGCATTATTGAGGTGATCAACAATAGCATCGTTTGTCTGACATTCTGAGAATTGGGGTAATAAATCGGGACGTAATTCTATGACTAAATCCAAATTTAAACCCGGTTTGAATTGTCCTTCTTTGATGGGAATTAAGGCATCTTTTTTTAGGTTAAATAATTGATTTTTGAGAATATTTTGATACTGTTCATCACTGATATTAAGTTTTAAACAGCAGCGATCATAGTGATTGTTAGGTTTTTTGTTAAGGGCGATCGCTATGGCTTTAAAAACCAATAAATTATCAGAATCCTCCCGAAATATCAACTCTCGATCAATTGGCAAGAATTGTAATACTGTTTCTGTGTTATCGATGTTCATCATTTAAACTAATTTCCTTACACTAATTTTTCGTTAAGCAATTAATTGTTGATCCTGCCGTTAGTATTATACATAATTCCTGTACAAATCCTATTCTACTTTAGTCTAAATAAACCCAGGTATGTATATACTTTTAATTGAATATCTATCCCGTTTTGAAAGGTAAGGAAAGTCTATTTTTTCTTGGGGTCAGCCCGAACAGAAATTTCAACGGTTGCAGGATCAATTCGTTTAACTTTAGTATTAACGTCAAGCGGGTTTTTCCCTTGCTTATTGCCTTGCTTAGATTGAGATTTATCAGCTTCTTTTTCGTCTGCCAATTCTTCCTCAGCTTGATTAGATTTAGCGTCATCCTCTGCTTCTTTTTTGGTTTTTTCAGGATTAGTTTTTTGCTGTTCTTCTTGAGCTTTTGGAGTTTTTTCTGGTTGATCTTCTTTGGTTTTGCTGTCTTTGGTTTTGCTGTCTTTTTTAGACTTAGATACTTGACTTAACAACCCTCCCAATAAACTACCGCTTCTGGGTCTAGTTTCAGGTTCTTTAGGAGTGAGATTATCTAAATTTTTAGCGATCGCTGCCGTATTTTCATCTGTCGGTTGTTGCGGACGGCCTTTGACTTGAATATCATAACTGATGCTATTACCAATAGTGGCAGAACCCACAACTTTCAGCAAATCTAAATCAAAATCTACACAGAGTTTATCCAGTTTCTTCTGAACAATATCGGGGTCAGGATATTGATTAACAATTTGTTGAATTAACGTCACAATATCACTGACAATTTCATCGGGCAAAGATTGATTAGCTTCTGCCACTCTTCGAGCCTTCTGTTGTTGCTTTTTCGGCTGCTTAATCTCCACTTTCATGATCAACTTGTTATCTTTAATATCTGGCAATTTCACTTCAACTTCGGGTTTTGAGGTGAAATAGTCTAAAGCCATTCCTCCAGCCACCGCCAATGCTCCAATGGCCATCGCTTTCCTCTGGGATTTTTGAGCCGCCTGATTTGAATTCTCCTCCGCTTCTCGTTGAACAAAATAGGGAGCATCTTCGCTGACTCGCTGAATGGTGCGGGATAGTAAAGAACTCTGGGGCGTAACTTGGGGAGACTCGCCGGACTGTTGGACAACGTGGGTGAGTTCGTGAGCGAGGAGTCTCTTACCCGTCGGACTTTCGGGGGCATAAGCCCCTTGACGGAAGAAGACATCAGATCCGGTTGTAAAGGCGCGTGCTTCTAGGGATCGACTCAGGCGATCACCTTCTGTATCGGCGTGGATACGGACATTACTGAAATCAAAACCAAAGGAATTCTCCATCGGTGAGCGAACCTCCGGGGGCAATTCTTGGCCTTGACCTTGTGATCGCCCAATAGCTTCTTCTACCCCAGTACCTTCGATCATGGGAGTTGCTCCCGGTATCGCTTCCCGTTGGGCTGGGGTTGACTCCTCTTTGGGAGCGATCGCTTGAATTTGATACTTTGTTTTTTGCTCACCCCCAGGAACAATTATCAGAGATTGGAGTTGATAGCGCTGTTTCAACTCGGGCAAACTTTTCTCGACTTCTTTATATTTTACCTTACTCTTAGCTAATTTCTTCAGTTCTCCGGCTAAATCCTTAAGAAGTTTATTGGAAGTTAGTACCTTGGCTTTTAGGGTGAAACTTGCCTTTTTCTTATCGCCTTTTATTGCACTTTTAACAATCAGTTTGTTTTTCTGATTTTTCCAAGGATTCTCTTTCTTAAATTGTAAAACTTTTGCACCGGGTTCTATTTGTCGTTGGACTTTCGTTTTCTGGTTCTGAGCAGGAACTTGAATTTGTTTGGTCTTCCCAATCACTTCGTATTTACTAGAGGAACCTAAAAAACCTCCTTTCTTGACCTTTAGCTCCTCAATTTTGTGCTTCGATGCAATCGCTGGTAAGTTTTGGTCAACTTCTTGAGGATCGCGGATTTTTTTGACCAGTTCCACCGTTTGATTATGGGCGGGAGTCAAGCGTTTTTTTGCATTATCTTTTGATTTTTTACCTTTTATCCCTAACTCTTTCTTGATTTTACCTTTGACTTTATTATACCCTTTCTTGACCGATTTTTTAACTTTTTTATATCCTTTCTTAACGGCTTTTCCAATCCTTTTAAAAAAAGCCTTTCCTTTTTCAAATATAGCCGTCACAACCTTAGTTACAGGCTCTTTTATTTTGGTAAAAATATTTTTAATTTTGCTCGGAATGCCGCCAATTCCCAACAGACCAGCTAAGAACCCCAACAAAGTTGGAATTGCATTGGCTAAAACCGTCTCAATCATATTTGCCATTTCGCCCGGATTGCCCTCAATGATTGATTGAAGAGTATTTAAAATTGAGTCTACCAGTGCTTTAATCTGCTCTTTTTTATCGATAAAAAACTGCACAACATTAACGATAGCCTTGGCAATTTTAACCAAACCCGAAGCAGGATTAAGCATACTAATCAGCCATATTATCCCTTGTTTCACCACTTCGACAATCAGCATTTCTGAGAGATCTTTCATAAACATTTCTTTTAAAGTCTCTATGGAAGACTTCATGAAATTCCAAGCGCCTGATAAACCATCTTTAATCAAGCTGGAAAAGAAATCAAACAGTAATTTCGCTCCTTTCCCCAAACCACCCACTAATTCAAATACACTTTCCCCTAAAGATCCAAGCATATTTCCCGCAAAACCAATCAGGGTTTCCACGCTCACTCCTAAAGAGCTAAAGATATTTTGAGCCGTTTCAGGTAATGACTCAATTGCCTCAGCCCCTTCTTCAATTAACAACATAATTACATCAATCCCCACTTGGGAAATAACTTTAACTAAATCCCATAAAACCTTGAGGCTATCGGCTCCATTTTGAATTACAAAATCAATAATAAATTTAATCAATTCAACAATATTTGAGCCCAAAAACTGTTCAGCTATCCCAAAAATGGTGTCTTTCGTTAAACCCAAAATTTGCAAAAGTAAATCTAAAAATCCTTTTAAATCAAACTTTTCAGGGAGTTTAAGTTCACTACCAATATTACCAAATAGCCAAGTGACTAAACCATTTAAGAGATGTTTGCCAACATTATTAACAAATTGCTTCAAGCCATCTCCAATCCCTTTAAAGAGATTTTTCATAAATCCAACTGGATCGTTAATAATGGCATCAATCACTTTTCCTACCCTATCTCCAAGCAAAGGTTGTAGAAGCAATTTGATGGGAGTTAAAAGAGCTTTTAAAATTGCCTTAGCTGCTTCTTCGAGAGCCTTCAAAACTTTATCAACTAAACCCTTATTTTCTTCCTTCAGTTGGTTAATTCGCTGATCTAACTCCTTGAGATTTTCCTGATATTTTTTAGCTAAAGAATCAACCAATGATGCCTTTTTATCATGAATACTCTGCTCTAAACTATCAAATTTTGACTGAATATTTGCCGCAGACTCCGCCCCCACGTTTTTGAGATTTTCCGGTAAAGATGTCACATAATCATTGACTTGTTGTCGCCCTTTATCAACCTGTTCTTTTGCTTCATTGAGGCTAGTTTCAACAATCTCAGCAATTTTTGAGATGCTTTTCCTCATCTCATCAATGTAAATGTGTTTTCCTTCTTCATAAAATTTATTTACTTCATTAGGTATTCCTAAAAATTTATCTTTGAGCCACTTTCCCGGCCCCCAAAAACCACTATAACGTTCTCTTTTATAAGCAGCCATTTTCCGCTTAACATAGTTTTCAAACTTTTGCTTTGCTATCTCAGAACCTCTCTTAAATTCTTGATCAACATCAGTATCTAACTTTTTCAGTTTCGCATCTACTGAGTCTTTCGTTTGCTTATAAATCTTCTCAATATCTGCGGTGACTTTCTCTCGCTGTTTCTCATCTTCTGTTTTAGTTTGTTCCTGATCTGCTGCTACTTCCGTCATACTAGCAGTGCGATCATTAAACATTTCTTGATGGCTTTGATCAGCCGTTCCCACCGCTTCACCCTCTGCCGTTTTCAGTTGGGTTGCTTCTTGTTGGCGGTATTCTTTCGGCCCTTCTGTAGAGTGTTTTTTCGTCTCTTTTAAAGCAGTAATAGCTTGATCTCCTCCCATTTCTCCCCAAGTTTCTAGGCGAGTTGTATTAAGAGGAACTTCTTTAGTCGGTTGCTCAACTTGTTGGGCTTCTAAGGCAACTTTTCGCTGAATCAATAAATGTGATCGCTGAATACTTTCTGTGAGTAACTGCTCTGTTTCTGCCGTTTCCACAGGAGAAATATCTGGATAAAGATTAGCCGTTTCAGTTTGGGATTGAATCTCCGGTTGGGAATCGCGAGCGCTCTTAATAGATTCAACTTCCTCAGTCGTTTCTGCCTCCGGCATTGTCATCACTTTTTCAGCCATCTGGTCGGCTTCTTGCTCGTACTTATCTCCCGGAGCACCAACAACCAGTTTTGCCTGAACTTCCCCAAAAGTTTGATCTAAATTTTCTGCTGTTTGTTTTAAAGGCTCCTCAATTTGTTTTTCTGACTTTTCTTTAGGAACAGCTTTATCAGCTTCAACGGTTGGCTGCTGTTTACCAATATCCTCTTTAATATCAGGAATAGCTTCAACAGGTTTAGGTTTTTCAGCACTGGGATCGGGGGGAGTTTGATTTGCTTCAGGTATTCCCCCTGCTGCTTCTTGCTTATTTTCTTCGACTTTTTTAGTTAATTCTCCTTGAACTTCACCTAATTTATTACTCTGAGAAAAATTATTGGCTTCCTCTAAATTTTCAGGAACAGCTAAACCCAATTTATCGAGAATTGCTTTCTCAAAAGTCGCACGATCAAAGGGTTTAGTTTTCTGCTGACTGGTTTCCTCAACTTTAGTCACTTCAGCATCTCGCTGTTGCTTATTGGGATCTTCCGCGGCTTCTTGCGCTTCTCCCACTTTCACCTCCGGGGGCTGGTGCTGGTTGTACTGTTTTGCAGTATTTTCTGACTGTTTCACCACCGCCTGAAAAGCAGGATCTTCTTGAGGGGAATCTGGGGCTATTTCTCCCGTATCTTGAGGGATAGTCACAGGTTCAATTGTTGCCTCTGTAACGCCTCCTGTAACGCCTCCTGTAACGCCTCCTGTAACGCCTCCTGTAGTCGCCACTTTTGCATCACCTGTACCCTCTTTTTTCCCCTCTCCTTGCCCATCCCCCTCTGCCTTGTTTTCGGAGGGGGATGGGTTCTGTTTATCCGTTTTTTCCTCTTGATTATTTGGCTCTTGATTATTTGGCTCTTGCTCTTGCTCTATATCCTTATTTTTATTTTGATCTGATGTTTCAGATGCTTTGGGAGTTTCACTAGCAGACTTAATTTTTGGCTCAACTTTTGACTTTGAAACTGTCTCAACAAGCGATAAACTTGGTTGCATTAGAGATGAATCTTTTTGAGATTGAATTTTGTTCGGTTTCTCCGACTGTTTGAGCAGTTTTTTCTTGATTTTCGGCCCAGTTTGTTGAATCGTGTGGGTGAGTTCGTGGGCGAGGAGTTTCTTACCTTCGTCGGTATGGGGTGAATATTTTCCCGAATTAAAATAGACATCTTCCCTATGAGTAAAGGCTTGAGCACTAAGATCTTTACTGAGTTGAACCGCATCGGAACCCGTGTGAACTTTGACCCCACTAAAATCATTCCCAAACCTGTCTTCCATGAAATCACGGGTTTCATCGGGTAAGGGGTTCCCGCCACCTTTACTACTTTTAACGCGAGTTTCGATATTCTCGCTGGCTGCAAATCCGCCGTTTCCTTTGCGGGAGATCAAGGTAGACTGTTTCAGGGTTTGGCTAATCCCTGACGGAATATGGTTGTCTATGGATTTGAGGTGAACGACCCCTTCTATTTCCTTTTGTTGAAGAATTCCGCTTAACCGTTTTAGGTGAAGGGTTGCATCTTGTTCATATCGCTGAATCTTTTGGGCTAGGGGTTTAAGATGAACGGTTCCGTCTTCTTCTTGACGCTGTTGGATGCTTTCTGTTAAGGGTTTCAGGTGAACGGTTCCCTCTTCCTCCGGTGGCGCTTGAATAGTATCCGTTGTCGGTTTGAGCTTAACCTCCCCCTGCTCCCCTTGCTCCCCCTGCTCCCCCTGCTCCCCTTGCTCCCCCTGCTCCCCCTGCTCCTCCTGCTTCTGCACCGGAACAACCGTAGACACGACTTTATCAGCCATCGCGTCGGCTTCTTTTTCGTATTTATCCCCTGGAGCTCCGACAACTAATTTAGTTTGGGGAGTGGCTGGAATATATTCACTAATCGAAATTTGACTAAAATTATAGCCAGAATTAAGATTCTGATTCCGTTGTATTTCGGGTGGTGGAGGAGCCGCCGCCCCTGCTAATTTTTGTTCGCTGGTGCTGTCATCTTCTTTTAAAGCCAGTTGTTCATCCGCAAAGGGCCGCACACTGGTTAATCCCACTGTTGGTGACAGTTGGGGAATGGGAGTCGGCGTACTTTTTTTGACGGGTGTAACAACAGCTTTGGTATTCATGGTTGTTTCTGGGGATTGAGTTCAGAATTAGCTATGTTTGATGTCGTTTCATCGAACCAAGTTTTTTTGCCTAGAATTCTTGATCAGTAGATTGTACATCTTTCTGATCCGTACCTACCACTGGCATTGAAATTGAGATTTTCTGAAGTTTACATTTTTGCTGTAATTCTAAGTAATAAGCAATCAGTTGATTATGAGCTTACCAATCATGAATTTGGTTTGAATAGTTGAAAAAAATTGGTAAGTCCTAAACTGTAGACATAGAAGTCAATGATTTTATTAATTGAGCTTTCATTAACAGCTTATAATCTGGATTTTCGGATAAAATGCCTGGTAAATCTTTTTTCATTTCTTTCCAGTTACATCCCTGCAGATATTTTTTATCTTCTTTTTGTTTATCTGAGTTTTTACCTAAAAGGCCGAATGGCTTAAAGATATAGATTAATTTAATTGCATCTTCACTGCCTGATGCGGCATACGCCACAATATTCTCAGCACTAATTTCTCGATTAACCCCTTTTGTGCCGATAATCCATTTATAAACTCCTTTTGCCGCGTGGATCAGTCTCTTAATAGCTTGAGCGATGGTAAATACTGCGTCTACAATTTCTGCTACACCGGCAGCCAAACCACCAGAAAGAACTGTGATGACTTTACAAACACTTTTAGTTACATTAAACACCATATCAGCAAATCCTTCCCAAACTGATCGCCTTACTTTCGCATAACTGTAATACATAACTTCTCTCAATCCCAGGTCATCTGTATCGAGCATCGCCCGCAGGCCTAGCATTTCATTATACCGGGCAATCCAGTTAACAATTGATTTTCCGGCTGTAACAACAGCAGAAATTCCTATGCCAATCTTCTGAATTGTCTGGTGCAATGCCTCACCCAAGAGTTTAAAAATCCATGTCTCGGATTTATCATTTATTTCTCCTAGACTATCCTTACCCTCACTAGTTAAAGCAGCTTTAATATTGTCTTTGGAATCTATGACTGCCTGAACGTCGCTTTGGCGAGATGCAAAAGCCTTAGTAATTTCTTTAATTTCTTTTGTCTGATGGTTTCCCTTTAATCTTTGCAAGAAACTCAGCTTTTTACCAGAATCTAACTTCCCTGATTTATCATCCAACCCCTTCTCATCCTCAAATTGCTCATAACGTGGTTCTTTTTTATGGATACCACCAGTGCTAACAGCGCCTGCTACCTCTACACTCTCCCCTCGTGCTGCTTTTGCTCCTAAAATATCTGCTTCTGACTCTAACCCCGGATCGGCATTAATGGGCGCTCCTTTCCCCTGGGGAACAGTTACCCGTCCGGCTTTTTGTTGCACAACGTGGGTGAGTTCGTGACCTAATAATTCTTGGCCTGACTG